>Ga0209960_1002306_pt1 | contig 19537 bp, 9 predicted proteins | sample ThiBiot_500_plan_2_FD_183947 | JGI IMG/M metagenome (GOLD analysis project Ga0209960, IMG submission 183947) | Wastewater bioreactor microbial communities from Cape Town, South Africa - Thiocy_expt_500_plan (SPAdes) | ecosystem: Engineered > Bioreactor > Thiocyanate-remediating >...
TAGAATATGCTTTGCCAAAGGATTTGGTGAAAGATTATCAATCGAAAAAAGCGGAACTAAATGCGTTGTCTTTGATTGATTACGAGCAGATGATTTCCGGAAAATGGAAATATGCAAAAGCAGTTTTCGAAGAGAATAAAGGCACGATTCTAAAAGATAAAAACTTCAAAAAGTTCATTAAAGATAATGAAGAATGGCTAATGCCTTACTCTGCATTTTGTGTTTTGAGAGACAAATACAAAACGCCCAACTTTAACGAATGGAAGACGCATAAAAAATATGTGGCGGGAAAAGTAGCAACGCTTTATTCTCCAAAGCATAAAGAATATTCTCAATTGATGCTTCATGCGTGGATTCAGTATCAGTTGCATCTGCAGTTACAGGATGCTGTAGAATATCTTCATCATTTAGGAATTTCTGTGAAAGGAGATTTGCCGATTGGGATTTACCGACATTCTGTAGAAGCCTGGACAGAGCAGGAATTATTCGGGATGGATTTCCAGGCTGGTGCGCCGCCGGATCAATTCTCGGATTTGGGACAAAACTGGGAATTCCCTACTTATAACTGGGAAGTGATGAAAGCCGATGGTTATCAATGGTGGAAAAAACGTTTCAAAGTCTTAGAACAATATTTTGATGCGATGAGAATTGACCACATTCTAGGGTTTTTTAGAATCTGGAGAATGCCAATTTCTGCGACTCAAGGATTGTTAGGTTATTTTTACCCAGCCCTTCCTGTTACAGAAAAAGAGTTTGCGGACAGACAGATTCCTTTTAATTATGACCGTTATGTAAAGCCATTTGTGAATGATCCTATTCTTTGGGAAAACTTTGGCGAGTTTAAAGAGAAAGTTCAGAGCCGTTTCTTTGATAATCATCATAATGGCGTTTACACTTTCAAACCGGAATTTGATACGCAGAGAAAATTAACCGATTATTTCAAAAAAGAATCTTGGGACTGGGCAGAAGAAAAATTGATTTCTCTGGCTGGAAATGTTCTATTCTTAACAGAGGAAACAGAAAATGGAATCGTTTATCATCCAAGGTTTAACATTGCTAAGACAACTTCGTTCAAATATCTTCCGGAGTGGGAAAAAGCGAAATTGCTTGACCTTTATAATGATTATTTTTTCAAACGTCAGGATGGACTTTGGTATCAGAAAGCAATGGAAAAATTACCGGCTTTACTGAATTCTACAACGATGTTGATTTGTGGTGAGGATTTAGGTTTGGTTCCGGATTCAGTTCCTGTTGTGATGGATAAATTGGCGATTACCGCTTTGAAAGTTCAAAGAATGCCTTCGGAAAATATCGCTTGGTACGACCCAAAAAATGTAAGTTATCTTAATGTTGTTACAGCTTCTTCTCACGACAGCTCTACACTGAGACAATGGTGGCATGAGGATAGAAATTTGACTCAAAAATATTTTAACAATCAGTTAGGTCAATATGGTACAGCACCTTGGGATTTGTCCCCGGAATTGTCAGAAATCATAATGAAGCAGCATCTTTATACGGATGCAATGCTGGCAATCTTTCCGATTCAGGAATTTTTGGCAACGGATGAAGAATTAATGAATCCGAATATGGATGAAGAAAGAATCAATAATCCTGCTGTTTTTCCACATTACTGGCGATACAGGATACACCTGAACTTGGAAGATTTGAAAACTAAAGACAAATTCAATCAGAAAATTGCAAGCTGGGTTGAAAATAGCGACCGATATTAATCCCAAAAAATAAATTTTAAAGCCTTTCAAATTTTTGAAGGGCTTTTTTATTGAAAATTATTAGTCTGATTATCAATGCTAAAATAGGTTTTCGAATCTATTTTTAATTCAAATATAAGTCTTGGTTTAACTTTTTTTCTTCGTTCATATCCAAAAGATAGAAAGTTCAGAATCACAGATATGAATTTTCTGTTTTAATTATTTAAAATAAAAGAAATGAAAAAGATAATTTTAGGACTTGCTTTGATTTTAGGAAGCATGACATTTGCCCAGGACTATTACGATACTTATCCTCAGGACTATAATGGTTACGAATATTATGATAATTCATATGATTATCCGGATGATTATTATTACAACTATCCTGCGGATTATTATCCGGATCAGTATTACCAGGGTTATTATAACGATTACAGAAATGCTGTTTTCTCTGTTAATTGGGATCAGTTTTTTATTCAATACCGCTTGAGTCCGTTTCAGATCAATCAGATCATGATGCTGAATAATAGATTTGCATCTTATGCTGCCTGGAATGCCTATTACAGATGGAATCCGGACAGATGGTATTATGACAGGTTTTTTGCTTTACAAAATATATTAGGGCCAAGAATCTTCGTTGTTTATCAAAATGTTTATTTCCGGGGAAGAAGCCCTTTTGTATATTACAGAAACCGTTGTGTCAACTTCTATGCAAGACGATATCCTGTAAGACCGGTTTATAGAAATGTGAATATCAACATCTACAGAGTTGACAGAAACAATTTCAGAGATGGTTTCAGAAGTATTGGCAGGAATCAGGATATGATTCAGCCAAATAGAAATAACGGAACCAGAAACGATAATCCAAGAAGCGGGTCAAACGGAAACGGCTGGGGTGGAATAAGAAATTCTCAAAGTGAAGGAATCAGATCTAATGAGAACAGTGGTGTCAGAAATGTCGGAGGAATAAGAAATGGCGGTTTCGAAAATAATGATCGCCCACAAGTTCAACCAGAAGGGATTAGAAATTCCGGTGGAATAAGAAATGGAAATGGTTTTGGAAAGGATCATTCACCAATTCAATCAGATGGGATCAGAAATCAAGGCGGAATCAGACAAAATCAGAATTCTGAAAGAAGAATTGAAAACAGGGGCAATGGCAACCAAAGGAACTCTTCTCCAAGATCCGAGAACGGTATTAGAAATTCGGGAAATAGATTTGTTTCAAGGTAATTAAATTAAAATTTATAATTATTTAACAATATCACTGATTAACTTTATAATTATTAACAAATCAAACTAACAGATAAAAATTTATTAATATTTAAATCAATTAAAAAATGAAAAAATTAATTTTAAGTGTAGCATTCCTTGGATTAGGTGTTTTCGGTTTTGCTCAAACAACAGATAGAAAAGCGGACTTTGAACAGAAAAAAGCAGAAAGACTCCAAAAGATGAAACAAGAGCTGAATCTTACTGATGCTCAGGTTGCCCAGATCAAGGCGTTACACGAGCAGAAAGCTGCCGAAAGAAAGCAGGAAATGACAGCGAAAAAAGAAGACAGAATGCAAAAGATGAAACAGAATGAAGCAGATATGCAAAAAATTCTGACTCCTGACCAATACAAAAAGTTTCAAGAGATGAAAGCTAAGAAAATGACAGAAAGAAGGGAACAATTCCAAAATAGAAAAAGCGCGGAAACAGCTGTAGTGAAGTAAGTTATTATTTAGTGGTTAATTTTATGAAAGAGTGGTTTTTTAAGCCGCTCTTTTTTTATATTTGGGAAAAATTTAACATTTATGGTTAGCGATACTATTATTACATTAATTAATGAACAAATAACAAAGGAACAATATGCGGCACAGCTTTATTTATCTATGAGTGCCTGGTTTTATTCTCAGGATCTTGAGGGTATTGCCAACTATTTCCGTGTACAATCTAAAGAAGAACTCATGCATGCGGATAAAATGTTTGATTATGTTCATGATATTGGTGGAAAAATTATTCTGAACGAAGTTCCAAAACCTCCGCATGAATTCAATAATGCTCAGGAGATTTTTGAAAAAGCTTTGGAACATGAGAGATTGGTAACAAAAAGTATTTTCAATATCGTAAAAGCAGCTAATGATGAAGGCGATTTTGCAACGACAAGCTTTTTGCAATGGTTTATCAATGAGCAGGTAGAAGAAGAATCCAGTGCATCACTCTTAGTAACAAAAATCAAAATGGTAAAAGATAATCCGTCTGCATTATATCTTTTTGATCAGGAACTGGCTCAAAGAGTTTTCAATCCTGCTGCGGAGAATTGATTTAAAATTACACAGATGAAAAAACTAATAACCCTATTGGTGTTAATGTCTGTCAGGACGTTTTCACAAAACTACGCGATATCCGAAATTCCGGAAGAACTTAAAAAAGATGCGAATGCTGTAATTCGCAATATTAGTTCCGAATATGTTATCAAAGCTGAAGATAATATTGAACTAAAGAAGAAAATCATTATTTCTATATTGAACAAAGCAGGTGAAAGCGTTTCGTACGTTTATATCCCTTATGATAAATACAGCAAAATTTCTGATATTAAAATCAAAATTCTGGATGAGAATGGGAAACAAATTAAAACCTATTCTAAGAGTGATCTGAATGATGTCAGCCAGTCAAATGATTCCTATCTATATTCTGATGACAGAGCTTTGAGAATGAGAATCATTCATCCGGTTTATCCTTATACTATAGAAACTTCTTACACAGAGAGGTCATCAGACACGGTATTCCTTCCCGTATTACAACCTTATATGGATGAAAACGTTTCAGTACAAAACTGGAGTGTGGAATTCAAAAATGAATCAGGGATTAAACTTCGTAAAAAAGTCACAGAAACATCTTTTGGAAAAGCAGAGATATCGGAATCTGATCAGTATTTAAAAGCGGCTTACAAAAATCTTCCGGCTTATAAAGATGAAAATTATTCCCCTGATGAAAAAGTTGTTGTGTCCAAGGTAGAATTCGCATTAGATAAAGCCTGTTTGAAAGGTATTTGCGGTGATTTTTCCAACTGGAACAGTTTTGCGAATTGGTATAAAGGTTTACTGGATCCCGTTTCTGTTGTGACGCCGGAAATTCAGCAAGAGGTAAATGCTCTTAACCTTAGCGGAACTGTTTCTGAAAAAGTACAGAAAATCTATCAATACATGCAAAGCAAAACACGGTATGTTTTTGTTGCAATCGGAATTGGCGGCTGGCAGCCGATGTCTGCGGATGATGTTAGAAAGAAAGGTTACGGCGATTGCAAAGCTTTGACCAATTATATGAGAGTTCTTTTGAAAGCTGCAGGAATTCCTTCTTATTATTCTGTAATTTATAGTGATAAAACGGCGAAAACTTTTGATAAAGATTTCCCGAAAATGGATGGCAATCACATCATACTTTGCGTACCGACAGAGAATGGAAATATCTGGTTGGAAAATACTTCGCAAAATATAGCTTTCAACCATTTGAGTTATACAACTATGGACAGAAATGTGATCATGGTAAAAGATAACACAGCGGAGATCATTGATACACCGAAGTCTTTATCTGAAAATAATAAGGAGATTTTAAAAATAAAAGCCAATATCTCAGCGGATAATACATTGAGCGTTTCTTCCAGTTTTAATTTCTCAGGAGGGATGTATGATATATTTTTACCATTGGTTTCTCTATCGCCGGCAGATCAAAAAGATGCTATGAGAAAGCGGTATGATTATCTCCAGTTTTCTAATATCGATGTAACAAATTTGAAAAATGACAGAACTGAAGCAACAATAAATTTTGATTTAAACTTCAAAGCAAATAACTATTCCAAGTCACTAGGATCTGACATATATTTCAGAGCGATCCCGTTTTTAGATTCCGATTTTTACTTGGAAAGTACAGATAGAAAACTTCCAATTGAGATTCCATTTGGATTCACGGATGATTATGAGATAGAATATACAATTCCCGAAAACTACAAATTTTCTGAAAATCTAGCTCCTGCAACTCTTGATTCTGAGTTCGGAAGTTTTTCTATGGAATTTGTAAACCAAGATAAAAAGCTTTTGGTTAAGAGAAAATTTATGCTAAAGAAAGGTACTTTTCCTCCGGATAAGATTTCGGATTATATTAATTTCAGAAAAAAAGCAAATAAATTAGATCATACAAAAATACTTATAACAAAACTTTAATAAAAACCAGATAATGAAAACTAAAATTTTACAATTGATACTGATTGGCGCAGTTCTTCCAATTTTTGCACAATACAAATTTCTTGACGTTCCAAAGTTGGATAATGAAGATCTAAAATCGACTACTTATTCAAAAAATCCTTCAGAAGCAGCAGAAATTCTTTATAAATCTTATCATTATTATATAACTGATGGAGAACTCAATTTGGATGTTGTAAGCCGTATAAAGATTTATAAAAAAGATCAGGCAGAAAAATTCCTTAATCAGGAAATCTATACTTATGATGGTAAAAATAACAAATCGGAAAAGGTAACTTCTCTTAAAGTTTATACCTATAATCTTGTTAACGGCAAAGTAGAAACTACAACTGTTGAAAAAAACTCTAAATACAAATCTAAAGAATCTAAATACTATACAGTTACTAAGTTTGCTTTCGAAAATGTGAAAGACGGTTCTGTTGTAGAATACAAATATTCTGTTTTGTCACCTTATGTTTGGTCCGTAGATAAGGTTACTGTAGAAGATAATGTCCCCACGCGCCGTTTTGATTATGTTTTGGATTTTCCAAAATATCTTGGATTCAACATCGATTATAAAGGAAGCCTAACACCAAAAAACAGAGATGTTGCTGATAAAAACATCTACGGAGGAGAATATTATACTTATAGGTTTGGGTATGAGAATATTCCGCCTTACAGAGATGAGAAATATGTTCATAATCTGGATAACTATAGAACATCTATAAGAGCAGAGCTTAATTCTACCAATATTACAAGAGTACCGGGAGTTTATGAATCTGGTGATTTAGGAGGATTCAAGTCTTACGCAGTAAGCTGGAACGATATCCGCAAGCAATTGTATGACTCCGAATATTTTGGAGAACAATTGAAAAAGAAATCTTTGGTAAAAGAGCTGCTTCCTGCTGATATTAAGAATATCTCTTCTCCTGCTGAAAAAGCGGCTGCAATTCAGAAATTTGTGGAGAAAAATTATACTTGGAACAATTATTATACTGTAGGAGCGGAAGATGGTAAAGGAATTAAAAATCTTTTAGAAACCAAAGTGGGAAGTTCTGGCGAGATCAATCTGTTGATGATCTTGTTAATGAGAAGTGCTGGCTTAGATGCTCAGCCAATCGTGTTATCTACAATAGGAAGAGGGCTCTTACTGGATCATTCTCCCTCTTTGAACCAACTTAATTATGTTTTGGCTTTACTGGATATTGGAGGAAAAGCCGTTATTTATGATGCCACATCAAAGATGATGCTCCCGAATCTTATCCGTCCGAACGCACTTAATTATAATGGATATGTGATGACGGAGAAAGAAGCTAAAAAAGTAAATATTTTTTGCCCAGGAAAAAGCACAACTTATCTTACGGTTGATGCAAAGTTAAATCCTGACGGAACGGTTGAAGGTTCATTTTCAGATAAAGATACAATGTTGTATGCAATGATGAACAACGAGAAATATAATGAAGATAAAACTGCTTATCAAAAAGAATCTTACAAAGACCGTTATACATTTCCTTTTACAAACATCAAAACAGAATTATTGGATAATAATGATTTCCAGACTAGTTTTGATTTCGATTCCGATTCTTTTGTGGACGGGATTGGCGGTAAGTTGGTTTTCAATCCATTGTTATTCCTTTACAACAAGTCTCATGATTTTGATCAGACCGAAGAGCGTCGTTCACCTATTGAGCTTTACACAGGTTATGATAAGATCAAAAAAGTGACCATTACTTTACCGGACGGTTATGCTTTTGAGAATGTGCCAAAATCCAAGAAATTCAGAACAGAGGACAGTGCAATCCAATATGTCTATAAAGTGACTCAAGAAGGTAATAAGCTGACTGTGGAAACCACAACTACGGTTGAAGATCCCGTTTATCCGAAAGAATATTATCCGGCATTCAAACAGATATTCGATAATATCACGAAGATGGAAGGCCAGGTTGTAACAGCCGTTAAGAAATAAAAAGCAAATCCCGGGAAATTATTTTCTCGGGATTTTGTTTATATATAGATCACGTCAGTTTTGATGACTTTCTTGCCAAACTGCTCCAGCTTATTTTTATAAATTTCAACTTGCTTTTGGTCTTTGTCTTTTTCCTCGCCGGTCTTGAAATCCACAATGATAATGCCATTTTCCGTTTCTACCAATCGGTCCGGACGATACGTTTTGGATTGCTCATTTTCTGTCGCAAACATTTCTCTTTCATTGATGATTTTCAGATGGTCTTCAAAATAAGCAGAATAGTTAGCATCAGTAAGAACATTTTCAATCCTTTCCAGTATAGATTTTTTTTCTTCATTCGTAATAACGCCGTCCAGAAGATAAGAGTTCAGAACTTTGGAAACATCTTTTTTAGTTTTGACTTTAGACAAAATCTCGTGCGTGAAAATTCCCATTCGCACGTGTTCTACACGGTTTTGATAATTTTTGGAAGTGGTAGCAATTTCTATATTCGAAGCTCTTTCTGTTTTCTGGGAAATCGAATTGATGTTTTCTGAGAGATACTCTTTTTTCTTTTTCCGTTTTTGTTTTCTTAAATCAGTAACAGGGAAAATATCGAACGAATCCAATCTCTCGTGATTTTCTGCTGGTTGAAATTCAGTCACAAAATCAAATAATTCCAGATGATTAGAAGATTTGCTAGGTTTTTCCAGATAGAGAAACAGCTGTTCCACAGGTCTTGTAGTTGCAACGTATTGAATACAAAAACGGTCAATTTTATTCCGGTAAGAATTTTCAAAATTGAACTGCGCTAGATCTTCGTCATACGTTTCCAGCTCGGAAGAAAACTGAGTCAAAATCACGGTTTTCAATTCATCTTCACTGTTGAGATCGTACCATTCGGAGAATTTTTTATCGCTGTTTTCGTTTCGCATCGGGATAAAAACCACCGGAAACTCCAGACCTTTAGCTTTATGAATGGTCATAATCTGAACGGCATCGATATTCTCACTCGCCTGGATGCTGATTTTCGAAGCTTCGTCATCCCAGAATTTCAGGAATTCTTTCAATGTAGCACCAGCATTTTGTGTGTAATTGAAAAGCATTTCCAGAAAGTTAAGAAGGAAATCATTTTCTTTATTTTCAACCGAAAATTCCTGAATGTAGTATTCGATGAAATTATAAAGATTAAGTTGCGGAACATCATTTTGGATCAATTTAATATGATAATGAGAATCGATATAATTTTCGATTTCTGACTTAGATTCCAGATTCAGAATGGTTTTGATTTCAGAGGTGAAATCTGTCATTGTGATTCTGCCGGAAACATTCAGAAAATACATCATTTTAACGAGAAACTGACGATTCTTTGGTGTAATTTCCCACTTCAAATATTCAATTAAAGCTTTGATTGTAAAAGATAAATCAAGTGTCAATCCTTTCTCAGAAATGTTTTTGATATGGGTTTCTTTTCCATTATACTGGACTTTCAGATTTCCTAATAGTTGGGAATAATTAAAAATATCATTATTCCCTCGGCAAAGAATTGTGATGTCTGAAAACGTAAATCCATTATCCAGACATTCCTGGATGTCATTTCGCATTTTCTCAGCAGATTCTTCATAAAAAACAGATTTCACCGAGTTTTCCAAAAGATGGACTTTGACTCGGCCTTCCATGTTGGATTGTGCTTCCTGAACAGCATTTTCACCAAAGATTTTTTTATGCTCATCATTCAAAGCCTTAGACATAAAATCATACAACCGGTTATTGAAATCGACAATATTCTTAGCGCTTCGCCAATTGAATCTTAGATGTTCAGCGGTTGCAAATTTTGGTGTGATCTCTTTTTGATTGATGATATTCAGCATCAGCTCACTTTCGCCACCGCGGAATCGATAGATGCTCTGTTTCGGGTCACCGACAATCGTAAAACTCGTATTGTCCGAAGTAATGCTGTTATCACGCAGTGGTAAAAAATTTTGCCATTGCATCGCTGAGGTATCCTGGAATTCATCAAAAAAATAGTGCTGAAACTGCGTTCCTACTTTCTCATAAATAAAAGCGGAAGGCTCATTCCGAAGATTTTCATTAATGATAATATTAAATTTCGAAAGCAAAACCAAATCGTTTTCTTCTTCGATTTCCAACAGCTTTTTCTGGATGTCGGCGTTGACCTTCAAAGGCAGAATCGCTTCCAGGATTTTTTCTTTTTTCTGAGAATCGATATAAAGGTCGATAATATCTTTTCGCCAGGAAATCAGTTGCGGCAGGATTTCCTCGATGTCACTTTGTTTATGCTTTGATTTTGCAGCAGCACCTTTAAAGTAAGTTGTCAATGCAGAATCTTCGTTGGAAGGAAAAGGAAATCCGTCTCGCTTTTTGTTATAAAAATCCTGAACCTTTTGGAAAAAACCACCTAAACCGTTTTTTCCCTGAGCAAAATCTTCAATATCAACATCACGACTTTTGATTAATTCCAAAGCTTGTGCTGCCAACTGAGATGATTTTATTTTATTATCACTGATTTTTTTTCGAAGCTCATTTTTTTTGTTCTCATAAGCCTGCCACTCAAAATCTTTATTGTCCTGCAAAGGCTGGTAATGAATATCATTCACAAATTTCTTCGCCGAATTATAAAGGGTTTGATTCAGATTGACCCGCTCATTATTGTCCAGATTATAATTGACAAAATCCATAAACGCTTCGGAAACGGTCTGTTCCTCGCCAATCTCGTCCAGCATCTTGTCCACGGCTTCAATCAGATAAGGTTCCGGCTGAATCTCCAGGTTGAAGTTCTGAGCCAATCCTAATTCATAAGAAAAACTTTTGACTAATCTGGAGTTGAACTTATCAATCGTTCCAATGTTAAGCGTAGAGTAGTGGTGTAAAATATAATCGAGAACTTTTTGAGAACGATGTCTCAAATCGTCTAATGTAATTCGATATCCTTGCTCTGAGAGCGCTTTTTGGATGTTTTTAAGGTCTTGATTTTCGGAATAGTTTTCTTTCACAAACTCACCAAGATAGAAAAGGATTCTTTCTTTCATCTCATTGGCGGCTTTGTTCGTAAACGTTAATGCAATAATAGTCCTGATCGCATCCGGCTGATTCGGAAATCTAAGGCAGATCATCAACAGTCGCTGAACCAACGTGTAAGTTTTGCCGGAACCAGCCGAAGCATTGATGACTGTATATGAGTTTTGCATAGTAAACAAAGATAAAAGAAATATGATACAATAATCAAGACAAAAGAAACACAATGAAAATCAAGGATCTGAAAGTGTAAATTTTTAACTTGGGTTTGTTCGTTCTTTCTTTCTATGTCCTATGTTCGTCCTTCGTTCGATGTAAAGATATCTGATGAAATTAAATCAAATGGTTTTAATTTACTTTAAAATATTAATTGAATTATGGGTTTTTTAGTTTTCGATTTGGTGTGTTAGATTTTCACATCATAATCCAGGCGGAAAGATTTTCTGTGATGAATATTCGGTCCGAATTTTTTCAAAGCTTTTTGATGTGTTTTGGTACAATAACCGAAATTGGTATTCCAGCCATAGTCCGGAAATTCGTCATGTAGTTTTATCATCAGATTATCACGGTAGTTTTTCGCCAAAATAGATGCAGCTGCGATTGAAAGATATTTGCTGTCCCCTTTAATTATACAATGATGCGGGATAAAATTATATGGATGAAACTTGTTTCCATCTACCAAAATCAGTTCAGGCCTTGTTTTGAGCTGATCGAGCGCAAGATGCATGGCGTGCAGACTTGCATTGAGAATATTATGCTGGTCGATAAACTCAGGAGGCAGTTCTGCTATTGCAAAATCTACTGCATTCTCGCGGATATATCTATCCAGATTTTGTCTTGTCTGAAAATTTAACGTTTTAGAATCGTTAACTAAATTTTGCTTAAAATTTTTATCTACAATTACCGCAGCAGCAACCACAGGCCCGGCCAAGCAGCCTCTTCCGACTTCGTCGCATCCAGCTTCTATGAAGGTTTCTGAGAAATTTTGTATTAATAGCATAATAAAAATAACTCAGTAAAGTTATGAATAATGCGGGCTTATATAGTATTACTTAACTTATTTTTAACAGTTTTGTTGTGTGTTTTAATAAAGTTTCGCATTTTTGCTAAATTGAAAAATTTGATTTGATATGAAAAAATTAACAACAAGCGTGTTAGCTGTGGTTCTTTCATCGTCTTTTGCAATGGTTTCTGCACAAAAAGCACAAGATACTGCGAAAACGAGAGAAATTGAAGAAGTAGTGATAACAGGCGCACTGGGTATCAAAAGAAAAGCTGATGCCGTAACATCTGCACAACAGGTCGTATCCGCAGAACAATTGAATCAGGCTGGAAACCCAAATGCGGTTCAAGCATTAGCTGGTAAGGTTATTGGGTTGCAAATTAACCAAAATAACAGTTCCGTTAATAGCGAAAATTCGATTCAATTGAGAGGTATGCGTTCCATTTCAGGTAAAAACGAGGCGTTAATAGTAATTGATAATGTCATTACAACTGCGACTGTTTTACAAACATTACCTCCCGATGCTATTGAATCCTTGAATGTAATTAAGGGAGCACAAGGTGCAGCATTGTATGGATCAGATGGTGTAAATGGTGTAATCATTGTTACCACTAAACGTGGTGCGAAAAATAAGCTATCAGTATCTTATGATGGTACTGTAGATTTTGAATCAGTAGCATTTGTTCCTAAAAGACAAAATAAATATGGACAGGGCTGGGATAAAGCGAGAGATCAATATGAAAATGGTTCTTGGGGCCCTGCTTTTGATGGGAGTACTACAGCATATGGTCTTCCTATGTATGATTACAATGGCGATGGCGTAATTGATTTAAATGGCATTGGCTGGGGAGATGATGGACTCACAGGAGATAATCTTGCAGCTATGATTAGATCATATGATGCAAGACCCAATGAAGTTAAAGATTTTTTTAGAGTTGGCTCAACACTCAGTAATACAATTACTTTGAACGCTGGAAGCGAAGGTAAGTATACAATGCTAAGCTTGAATAATACCAAAAGAGGTTTTATTATTGATGGCGATGATTCTAATAAGACTTCGGTATTATTTAAGGCAGGTGCTAAAGTAAATAAATTTTCATTTGACGTAGGTCTTAATTATATAAGAACTGATTTTAAGCAAACTACTACAATGTTTGATGAAACTACTAATGATGCACTATATTGGGGATTATTGCAATCTTCGCCAGATATTCCAATTACTAGCTATAAAAACTACCCGGACAATGCTTTTGCATGGAATGCTTTTTATCAAAATCCATATTGGAGAATGAAGCATGTAAGGCAAGATTACAGCAGAAACTTTTTCAGTGCTAACTTAGGCTTGAATTATGAAATTGATAAGCATATCAATGTACGATATACTGGCAATATACAAGGAACCTTTTCTAGATCTACTAAACATAGAGATGCTTTCTCAAGTTCAATCTATAAAGGAGCTGGTGCTTCTAGTATAAAATCTATTGCTTCTGCTTTATTTTTAGATGATAGAAATAATTGGGATTACTATGGAGACTTGATGTTAAACTTTGATTATGATTTAACAGATGACCTTAATTTGAAAGTAAATGTTGGACATAACTATCAGGATCATAGACTTGAGGTTATACAAAATGGAGGAACGAACTTAGCTGTTCCTGGTGTATACACAATGACCAATGTTACCCAACCGTTAGCAGCTGGTTCATCTGCTTTTTCTCCGGTAAATGGGACTTATAGAAAAAACTCTCATGCAGTTTTTGCAAATTTAGATTTGGCATATAAAAATTTCTTGTTCTTAAATGCTACTGGTAGAAATGAATGGTCTTCTGTTTTACCAAAAAATAATAATTCGTATTTTTATCCATCAGTTGGGCTTTCATTTGTACCAACTAAAGCTTGGGATTTTGGAGGGAATGTTCTTTCTTATATGAAAATTTCCGGAAACTGGACAAAGGTTGGAAATTCAAGCACTATAGATTGGTACGATATTAATTCTACTGCAGAGCTTGTGGCAGGTTTCCCTTTCTCTGGTGTAAATTCATATAGAAATGGTATGGTTCAAACAGATCCAAACATAAAACCTGAATTTATTACAACTCAAGAACTTAACTTGGATTTAGGCTTTTTTAATGATAGAATAAGATTGAATGGATCTATTTACCAGCAAGATACAAAAGATTTGATTACTAAACAGACTACTTCTTCGGCATCAGGAATTAATCAGAAATTAATCAATATTGCAAAAATGCGCTCAAAAGGAGCTGAGATTAATTTGGGATTAACCCCGATTAGAACTTCTGAATTCAAATGGGATTTGAATCTTGGTTATTCTTATAATGAATCTATTGTTCTAGATATTATGGATGGTGTTAATGAAATTAATCTACAATCTGGAACTACTTGGGGAATATATGCACAAACGGGTTCTATTTTTCCATTAATCAAGGCGTCAATGATGCAAAGAGATGATCAGGGTAGAATTATTATAAATCCTGCTACAGGTATGCCTCTTCTCACATCTAGTTTCCAAAACGCAGGTAGTTCTGTACCAAAAAGTATTTACACATTTAATACCAATGTTTCTTACAAAGGCTTTAAATTAGGTGTTGTGGCTGATTATAGATATGGTGCCAAATTTATTGCTGATGTGAAATCTGGTATGGCTTTTAATGGGACTTTATATGATTCTGGTGAAGTTGTCAGAGAAAATGGAGGATTCATAATGCCAAATTCTGTCATCCCTGATGGTAACGGAGGTTATATTCCTAATACAACGATAAGAACTGGAGGAAGTACTTATAGTTCTGTAATTAATTGGTTTTCTAGCAATTATGCTACTTATGGTGAGAATCTTCTTACTGATGGGCAAGTTTTTAAAATTAGAGAAATATCATTAGCTTATAGTTTACCAAAAGATAAAGTTAAAGCATATGGACTTGAGGAGATTACGTTTGGAGTACACGCTAGAAACCCTTTTCAAAAGTTTGCTAAAGACAATTTAAATTATGCAGATCCTGAAACCAGTTATTATTCTGGTACTGTTAATAACGCACGTGGAGTAGCTTCTCGTACACAGTATCCTAACACTAAAGTATATGGTTTCACTTTAAATGTCAAATTTTAATCATAAATTTATTATAATGAAAAAGTATTTATTATTATCAATCATATCTTTGGCCGCTATTTCTTGTGAATTAGATGATAATCTTAATCCAAATAAAGTTTTAGCGGATCAGGTTGCGCCAAATTTGCGACTTTCGGGTGCTTCTACAACAGCATATGCCGTACAAGCAGGAGTTGTAACTAGTGGAGAAAGAGGAGGAATGAATTTATTGGGAAATGCGTGGACAAATACCTGGTCGGGCAACTATGCTCAATTTGGTAATCCATTCATCACAGAATCAAATCTAAACTTTACCACTACATATAGACAAGCTATTTTTACAGATATGTATAAAGCGGTTACAAGATTTCAAAGAATTATTGATTTTGGGAATCAATATCCAAACTATGTTGCTATAGCTAAAATTCAGAAGGCTTATTATATGCAATATATTGTAGATTTATATGGTAATGTCCCCTATACAGATGCATTTAAAGAAGCAAATAACCCCACTCCAAAATACGATAAGGATGTAGATGTATATAAGGGTTTAGTTTCTGAATTATTAGATGCTAAAAATTTGATAGGATCTTATGGCACTAACGTGAGTTTTGCTGTTACAGCATCTTCAGATCCTATTTTTAAAGGGAGTATGACAAAATGGAATGAATTTGCAAATACTGTTTTGTTAAAATTTGCAGTTCGACTTTCAAATACAACAAATACCCAAGGTATTGCATTAAGAAATCAAATTATTAGTGCTCTATCAGGAGCTACTTTTATCTCTGCTGATGTTGCAATCAATCCAGGATATAGTGGAGCAACAACAGATGCTTTAAACCCCTTATATAATGCATTTGGTATAAAAACCGCGGCAGGAGCATCTAATACTAATGGATATCTATTAATGACTGCTTCAGATCATGCTGTAAAGGTATTACAAGGAGACGCATCAAAAATTACTAGTGGGATACAAGATTCTAGAATTGAATTTCTTTTTACAAAAGGAAAGCAGTATAACAATACAACTGCCGGAGGAGCTACAGGTTATTATGGTTATCCACAGGGGATGACCAATGATGATTATAAAGTTCATATGGGTTATACTGTTGATGCTAGAAAGCCTCTGACTGAAAACTTTTCTTTGTTAGCAGGATTATTCACTTCTGCTACAGGAGCTTCATCTAATGGATATCTAATGATGAAAGCAGAAAGTGAGTTATTACAAGCAGAAGCTGCATTGCGTGGCTATGCTGGTTTTTCTAATGATCAAGCCCACTTTAATAATGCAATTACTGCTTCTTTTACTTTTGATGGTAAGGCAGCGGATGCGGCAAGTTATATCGCAAATATTTCAAGCAAGGCTAAAGTTGGATGGACTGGAAGTACAGAGGATAAAATAGCTGCAATACAATATCAGCGTTGGGTGGCTTTAATTAATTACAATGGTATTGAATCATATATCAATTATTTAAGAACAGGTTATCCTGAAACTCCTTTGTCAACTATCAGTACACAACCAAACAAACCTTGGAGACTCCTTTATCCAGCGGATGAATATTCAAATAATAGTGCAAATGTACCTGTTGTTACGCAGGCTCAAGTATTTACTAAAAATGAATTCACTCCTTTTATCTATAAATAATCAAATATTTATTAAAAAAAACCGCATTGTTGCGGTTTTTTTAATAAGCTTTATGAAAATATAATCAAAAACTCCAAAGTCTTTAGATTTGGAGTTTTTTGATTATGATAAGTTAATATTTAGTATAATTAATGATACAATTCTAATTATAATAGTAATTATTCTATACTTAATATGCGAAGTAGTTAACAATTATTAACATTTTTATTGGATATATTAATTAAGTTTTGCAAATTTGTTTATTGAAAAATTTGATTTGATATGAAAAAATTAACAACAAGCGTGTTGGCAGTAGTTCTTTCGTCATCTTTTGCAGTAGTTTCTGCACAAAAGGTACAAGATACTGCAAAGACGCAAGATATCGAAGGCGTAGTAGTGACGGCTTTAGGTATCAAAAGAGAAAAAAAATCTTTGGGTTATGCAACTCAAGAAGTAAAAGGTGAGGAAGTGAATAAAAATCCAACTGTAAACTTTTTGAATAATTTATCAGGTAAAGTTGCTGGTTTAGAGATTAAGCAGAGTACTAACTTTGGAGGATCGATTAATGTAGTTACAAGAGGTTACAAATCATTGCTTAATGATAATCAAGCACTTTTTGTAGTAGACGGGGTTCCAGTTATGAACAAGAATATTAATACTTCTGGACAAACACAAGGCTCTGGAGGTTATGATTATGGAAATTCTGTATCGGATATCAACCCTAATGATATTGAAACCATTAACGTTTTGAAGGGTGCTGCAGCAACAGCATTATATGGTTCTAGAGCTCAAAACGGAGCAATTATTATTACAACAAAGAGAGGGAAGAAAAATACCAAAGGTATTGGAATGGAGTTTTCTAGCTCTATCACTGTTTCCTCTATCGATAAGTCAACATTTCCTAAATATCAGACTGAGTATGGACAAGGCTATGAGGGAGAGAGTTTTTCAGGAGATTATTTAGGAAGTCCAATAGTTGCTTTTGGTAATGATGCATCTTATGGATCTGCTTATGATGGTTCCATGGTATGGCAATATGGAGCTTTTATTCCGGGTTCTTCAACATTTGGTCAAAGAACACCTTGGCAAATGGCGAAAAATGGACCAATTACTTTTTTCAACAAAGCTACAAATTATGTTAATAGCATCTCATTCAATGGAGGAAATGATATTTCAACATATCGTTTCAGTTATACCAATACAGATGCTACGGATATAATGCCAAATAGTTCTTTAATTAAAAATAACTTTAGTGGAAATGCTTCATATAAGTTAACAGAAAAATTAACAGCTAATTTTTATGCTAATTACATAACTCAAAAAACGAAAGGTAGAAATAGCACTGGTTATAATGATAATATAATGACCAATTTTAGACAGTGGTGGCCAACAAATGTTGATATAAAAGAGTTACAGAACTTTTATATGAACTCTGGGAAAAACTATACATGGAATATGCGTAGCAGAACAGACTTGCGACCTGCTTTTTGGGATAATCCTTATTTCCAAAGATATGAGAACTATCAGAATGATTCGAAAGATAGATTTGCAGGAAATTTTAGTTTAAATTATGATGTTTCTAAAAATTTTAATCTATTATTTAGAGCAGGAACTGATTCATATACAATGACGGTTGAAGATAGAAAAGCTGTCGGCTCTTATACAGGAAATAATTTTGGTCTTAATGTAGTTACACAGCCTTCGGGTTATGCTATAAGTCAATACAAATTTTCTGAATCAAATTATGATTTTATTGCAACATATAAGAATAATTTCAATGATTTCAGTTTAAATGCGTTAGTAGGTGGAAATGTTAATGTGCAAAAGAATTTTTCTAATCAACAATCTACTTCAGGTGGATTATCTGTAGCTGGAATTTATACTATCGCAAATTCTGCATCATCGCCAGCAAGACCATTAATATCCGATCTTTCAAAGTATATTTACGGAGTTTTTGGACAAGTTTCTTTAGGTTATAAAAATACCTATTTTTTGGAAGGAACCTACAGAAGAGATCAATCAACCTCACTACCTGAGGATGATAATGTTTATTGGTACCCTTCTTTATCTACAAGTATAGTATTTTCTAATTTAATTAAGACTAATTGGTTAGATTTTGGAAAGATTAGAGCAGCATATGCTGAAGTTGGATCTGATACAGGGGCAGATCAACTACGTAATAGGTATTTATCTCAAGCTTCTTTTGGAGAAATTTTAGTAAATGCTTACAATACTACATTAAGAAATTCTGAGCTAAGATCTCAAAGTCTTAAAAATATTGAATTAGGAATAGAAGCTAAAATGTTTAATAATCGATTTGGTTTTGATGTAGCTTGGTTCCAGAACAAAGCTTACGAACAAATTATACCACTACCTGTTTCTTTATCAACAGGATTAGCTGCTAAAATTCAAAATGCTGGAGAATTAACTACTAAAGGTTTTGAAGTAACAATTAATGCAACACCTATAAAAACTAATGATTTTTCTTGGGATATGACACTGAACTGGTCTAATCCATGGACAAGAGTTACGCAATTAGCGCCAGGTATTGAAAATATTACTATTGGTAGTTTACAAGGAGGGGTAAGTATTAATGCTCCACTCAATGGTGATTATGGTTCGATTTGGACTTCAGATTATGTTTATGACCCTAATGGAAATAAAATAGTAGGAGAGAATGGAATGTATCTAACAACTGATAAAGCAATATATAATCAAGGTAGCTTTCAAGCAAAGTGGACTGGAGGTTTAAATAATACATTTACGTACAAAAATCTATCCTTAAGTTTCCTTATTGATTGGAAGAAAGGTGGCAAGGTATATTCTCTTGACCAATTCTATGGTTATGGAACGGGATTATATCCTGATTCAGTAGGAATCAATGATTTAGGAAA
>Ga0209960_1002307_pt1 | contig 19531 bp, 21 predicted proteins | sample ThiBiot_500_plan_2_FD_183947 | JGI IMG/M metagenome (GOLD analysis project Ga0209960, IMG submission 183947) | Wastewater bioreactor microbial communities from Cape Town, South Africa - Thiocy_expt_500_plan (SPAdes) | ecosystem: Engineered > Bioreactor > Thiocyanate-remediating >...
AAAAGAGAAAGGGAACTCAAAATCTATTTTATGAAACTAACATCAAATTGAGTTTGAAAAATGTTTGAAATGATGAATGTTTGTTAGTTTGATGAAGGAAAAGGAAGTTAAAGAAAAAATTATTGAAAAAAAAAAAAAAAAAAAAAAGGAAAAAGTGGAAAAAATGAAAGAATTTTTTAATTTCAATTCAAAATCAATTCAATTTGGGTGAAAGATGAAAGAAAGAATCGTATGATAATCACCATAAAATAATGAAAAGAGCCAAGAAGAAAATCAAACAAAAAATAGAAAAAAGAAAACTTTAGAACTTGAAAAATTTGAGAAAATCTTCTTCTTTTTTTGAAATTTATCAACTTGTTGAAACAGAAATTTTAAATCATTTTTTTTGGTGAAGAAATGAAGGTTGTCAAATGTTTAAAGAATTCTTGAGCAGTTTCTTGGTCCATTGAACGTTCATCATAAGTCAAAGTAAATGTAGCAATTTTTGAAATTTGAACCTATTGAATTAATTTTGAGATTAGATTGTTGTTTTTTTTTTTTTTTGAAAAAAAAAAATGAATACTGTATCAGTTTCTTCATTTAAAACAGGAACAAGTGATGGAGAGGAAACGGTTAAAATAGATCCTCCAGATTCATTTAGAATTTCTGTTGAGCTTGAAACATCAAATCCATCAAAATTTATTATCCTTTAAAAAAAATATTAAATATTAAATTAAATCGGGTTTTAAAAGAAAAGAAGTAGAAGAAAAAATCAACGTAAAACTGGCTTCATTAGAAAGAGATGTAGCGAGATTCTATATTGAAAAAAAAAATTATTAATGAAATTTCAAATTTCAAATAAAAGAAAGAAAAAGAAAATTTTTACTGAAAGTTGATTTTGAATTTGTAATAAACCAATTTGTTTTAAATTCTTTAAAGTTTTATATTCTGTTCCATTTCTTGAAAGAGATCCAATTGAAATATTGAGAGTATCAAGTTTTTCGATTTGGTCCTATTTTTTTAAAAAAATAAAAAAAATAAAAAAAGAAATTGAAAATTTTCTGGGTTTGAAAAAATCTTTTTTCAAAAAAAAACAAATAAAATAAACATTTCTCCAAACAGCATTGGCTTCAGGAACAAGTTGAATACTTCTTGCAATAGCTCTTGTTAAGAAACTTTCAAAAGTTACATTAACTTGTTCATTTTCAAATAATTCATTTTTAAACTGATCAAATCCATTTAATGGAATTTGATATTTTAAGTAAGTATGAGGAATTTGATTTTTTCTTGAAGGATAAGATTTGAGATAATTTTTGTTGTCATCTGGAATTGGAATATCAACAAACTAAGGATAGATAGGATGATTTTTTTAAAAAAAAATAATTTTCATTAAAATCAAGAAAGAGAAAAGAAAAAGAAAAAAGAAAAAAGAAAAGCACCTTAATTTTTGATGATTGTGGAGTTGAAGGTTTTTTAACATCTTGTTTTGGTTGAGGTTTTTTGTCTTGTCTAGGAGCTTTTTGAAGTTTATTTTCATCAATATATTGAAGAACATCTCCTTTTAAAACTCGATTTTTTGGTCCAGTAGGTGAAATCTTTGAAATATCAATATTATATTCTGCAAGAAGACGTGAAACGGATGGAAAATGGGATGATGATGATGAAGAGGGTTGTTGAGTTGATTTAAGTTTTTCATCTGATGTTGATTTTTGAGGGGGTGGAGTTGATTCTATTGTCTTTTTTTCAGTTGTTTCATCTGTAGTTTGTTTAGGTTGGATAGGGGATTGAGTTGTCGATGCTAATTTTGATTTATTTATTATTATTTTAGTCAAAAATTTGAAAAAAAAAAAAATTAAAGCAAAAGTCAAGTAGATACATTTTGGTGGTACTTTAAAATTTTTCCAATCATCTCCTTCATCTACAATATAACCAATAACACGTCCAATTTCAATGTTTGGAGTTTTTTCTGGTTCCTAATTAATTTATAAATTTTTTTGATTATTTGATTTGATTCGTTTGGTTTTCAAATAAATGATGAAGAAGAAGAAGGAAAAAAATGAAACAAGAATTTTTGCAAGAATTCCTTCTTCTTGAGTTTCAACTTCAATTTGTGCTTTATCTGTTTCTATTTCAAATAAAACATCTCCTACTTGAACTTTATCTCCTAAAAAATATTGTAGATTTTGAATTGTGAGTTCACATATTTTTTGTCTTTTTGTTTCAAAGAGATAAAAGAAAAGAAAAAACCTTCTTTCTTATTCCATTTCTTTATTGCTCCTTCTGTCATTGTTGGAGACATAGCAGGCATTTGAATTTCATGTGCAGCTCTCAAAAGTGCATTTTTATGAAACACTCGACCATAAATACGACCTAAAAAATTTTTCCAACAAAAAATACATCAATTGAAACAAAAAAAATTTCAATTCAAAAAATCTAATTACCTTTCGAATATAAACTCCTACATGCAAACATTATTTTCTCAACCTCAAAAACTCAAACTGACTCTATGATTATTTCCCTTTAGATCTCTTCTTCCTACTTCTCCAATAGTAAAAACAAATAGGGAATTCCCAGCAAGACCTCAAAACCTATTTTTTTTAAAAAAACCAAAATTAATGAATTATAACCATTTTTCAATTTTTAAAGAGTATTCAGAAGCAATATTATATTAGAGGTTTGAATTGAAATGAGAGTTAGAATCAGGTTTTATATATGCAAAGTATAAGAGAATGTCCAAACATTCCCATCACAAAAATAAAAATTTTTCTTTTTCTTTTGTTTCTTCAAAACCGATCAATTAATCAAAACTTTAGATCTTTGTTCTTCATCTTCAATTAAATCTAATAAATCATTCAGTTAGTTGTTAAATTTAGTGAATCTGTGAAACTTTTGGATAAGTAGATTATGATATGGTTATAATAAAGTGCTGGGAAAGTTTAAAACAAAAGTTTTTTTTTTTTTTTTTTTTTTTTTTTTTTGTCTTTTTCTTGTTGAGATTCGATAGTTATCGTTCCATTCTTCCTCAACCCCAATCAATTCACAATCAACAAACCAAATTTTCCCTTTACTTTCAGAGATTACAAGAAACATGACACAAGATACAATGAAAATAAAAAAGTTTCAAAAAAGTTTCAAAAAAGTTCTATTTTATTAGAAAATAATGTGAATACTTTGATCGATTTTGTAAACGATATAGAAAATAAAATCCAACAAATAATAAATGTCTTAAAAACATCCATATTAACTTCATAGATTTGTTCTAAGAATCGAACAATGGCATGAGAATTTCAATTCTCTCTTCTTATAAACAAACTATTCAGAGTAATACGAAGGAAGCATTCTCCATTGAACGAAAAATTGCAAGTGGAAGATATATTGACTACAACGACTTGCTCAAGAAAAAAAAAAAGTAGATAAAAAAATGGTTTGTGCCATCAAACCAAAAGAATTCAGCTACGTAAACTATTTTTTTTTAAAAAAAAAAAATAATAATGAATGAAATTAATTTTAAAAAATAACGAATTAATTAGTACCAATTTTCAACGACACAAGATGACCATTTTACTGACTTTCATTGAAGAAGAAGAAAGAAAGAAAGAAAGAAAAATACCTCGAATAAGATGTTCCAAATTTTGAGGGCTAGAGGAGGATCCCAAGAAAAGCAATACTTGACGATAAGAGTAAACAAGCTTTTGATGAAAAAGAAATCTTTTCATTTTCATAAGAAGAGTTTCAAGAATGTGTCCAAGAAATTTATCAATAAATATCTATCGAAATGTTTGAGTCAGAGAAAAAATATTAATAAATAAAAATAAAATAAAAATAAAATCAAAATTACATTTTCAAAGTTTATTTTCCACTTCCCTTTCGTAAAGCAAGGTTGGCCATTGAAGCTCCATTATGGCTCATTCTAGCAGAAGTTCCTGATAATGCACGTCCTTTCCCTGAGAGCATTGTCGTCGGGTTATAACTTGGTGAGTTTGGGTTAAAAGCATTTGACCTACTATTCAATGACTGTTTTAATCCACCTAAATCACCACCTGGTGGTGAGGAGAAAAGGTAGGAAATCAACCTGGTAGTTTGTTTGAGAAGAATAAAAGCTCCAATACATTTAAGTCTTAATGCTTCATAAAGGATGAGAGCAGTGAAGGTGAGGACTTTGAATAATCCTAGAAGGAGTGGAGTCAAACTATTCAGAAATGTTGCAAAAGACATCAAAATCAAAAGGAAACTTTTTTTTAAAAAAAATGGCAAAAAAAAAAAAAAAAAAAACTTTCATCAGTCTTCCCCTTCAAAATCCCATTCGAATTTGTTCATTCAAGAAGATTTAGATTCAAAAAATTTTCAAAAAGACATTGAGAGTGAGTTAATTAGGTTTTTTATTATAAAATTGAAGAGCTTTTTTGATATACTTGTTTGATAAGATTTTTTTCAAAAGTTTCATCAAGGAAATTGATTTTAATTTTTCTCTCGAGAACAACACTAGATTGATTGTTTAATAACTTTTGAAGATTTGTTTCATTTTGTTTGACTTGGAAGATGAATTTGATGACAACCAACTTATTATTTTTTTTAATTCATAAACAATAAACTTTTTTTTTTAAAAAAAAATAATAGAGAAAGAAAGAAGGAGAGGAAAGATGGCACTTATCACAATTGCATTTAACTCTGTCACTATGTTAATTGTTCATACAGTTTCGTTTTCTCTTATTATTTTCTTTTAAGTTCAAAAAATAAATAAGAATAATTGAAAATTGAAAAAAATAAATGATAGATCTTGGCATTATTAGCAGGTATTGTATCAGAATTTCATTATAATTTACCAATTTTTGTACTTGGATTTTGGGCATGGAATCATGATTCTCGTGAAATTCCATTAAAATTGGTATTATAATTAACTAATTTTCTTTTTTATTTATTATCAACTCAACTCACCTTTCAAAAAAAAAAAAAATAGTTTTCTTTTTTGTTATTATTCTCAATTATTATTGATATTACTGTCATGGCTCTTAATCATGGTGCACATGGTGGAAGATATATTTTTGCTTTAGTGTATACTTTACTTCTTCGACTCATTTTATTTATTTTTAATAGTTGACCAAATTCAAATTTTAAATTTTAAATTTCATTATATATTAATTAATAGGATGAACATTATTAGTTTGGTATTAAAACCTGTTTCAATATTTTTTTCATTAAAAGAAGCTGGAATTTCTCTTAAATATGAAACAATTCCTGAAAATTCAAATTCAAACTCTGATCAAGGTCAAGGAAATCAAAATCCAGATGCTTATCAAAATAGTTAAAAAAAAATACATTTTTGTCTAAAAATTGTATTTTATATATGTTACAATTGTTTGTTCTTTTTCCTAGTCTAATTTCCATTGTTAAACTTTTTTAGATTTTCATCAATATAAAAAGCTAAAGCTTCAGACATCTCCGACATATTATTTTCATTGCAAAACTTTTCAGCAAGTTGTTTTGAATTATCTTCCTATTGTTTATTTAGATTATTTTTATTGAGTGATTTGAAATATTATCAATTAAATTGTGAATTCAAAGAGATCTTTTGTAAAAAAAAGAAAAGAAATATTCAAAAGAAAGAAAGAAAAAAAGGGGTCACTGAACCTTTTTAATGAACAATGGTTTTTTGGATCCATTTTGAAGTTCTATTTCCATTTCAAAGAGATAACTTTCCTTTTGTTCAACTTCTTTTTGAATCTTTGGAGTATTTACATAGTTTGAAGGTGGAGATTTTTGACCACGTCCCTATTCATTAAGGTAATTAAAAGTTCAAAAAAAACAAAGGCTCATATCGTAAAAAACAAATGTGAAAGAGAAAAAATCGAAAAAGAAAAAAAGAAAAAAAAGAAAAAATCCAATAAAACAAAATGAAAATGAACAATAAAACAAAATAAGATCTTGAATCACTTCTTACAATTAACCCAACTCAACAGAATATTTCAAAATATTTCAAAAGAAAATAAAAGAAAATAAAAGAAGAAAAGACATACCCTTCCACTTACGTCTGCACCCCTTCCTCTTCCTCTTGAACTCATCTTCCAAACAAAAACAACACAAAGCACTTAATTAATCTTTTTGAAAATATAATATAATAGAATAGAATCTAAGAAAATAAAATTTAAAAAATTGAAAATTGAGTTATAAAGTTGAATAGAATAATAATGAGTAAGACTTTGGTGAAGTGAAGGAATGGGAGGTTGAAGTTGAAAAAATGTTTGTTTTTGTTTTTTGTTTTTGTTTTTTCCAAAAAAAAAAAAAAAACATGGCGAGAATGATGGCGGTTCTTTTTGTCTTCTTGTTCTCCTTGACTTTTGCTGTTGAGATTTCAAGTAATAATATGAAAGCGAACCCAAACCAATTTCCTAACCAACATCATAGTCTTCAAGCTCCATATCTTGGTTTGATTTTTTCTTTAACTTTAAATTTGATTGATTTTATTTTATTTTTTTTTTCATTCCAATTAAATGTTCAATTGATTTTTCTTTTAATTTTTGATTTTTATTTTTGATTTGAATGATTCTATTGATGTTATTATTATTATTCTTAAACTTTTGTGATGATGTTTTGAAAAAAAAGTAAAAATTGTTTGAAATATTAGATTCAAATCTCGAAAATCGTTATTGGGAATTTGGAGGTTCTACGATTGTGAGTACCAATCAATTCATTCGTTTGACACCTGAGAAACAAAGTAAGAGTGGTTGGCTTTGGTCAAAAATGGTATCCCTTCTCTTTTAATTTTTGTTTTTGATTTTTGTTAAAATTTTTTTTTTTTTTTTTTTTTTTTTTTATTTTTTTTTTTGATTTTTGTTAAAATTTTTTTTTTTTTTTTTTTTGTTCTTTGGTTAGCCATTTAATTTTCAAGATTGGATAATTGAATTTGATTTTAAAGTTCATGGTGAAGGAAAATATCATGGGGATGGTTTTGCATTTTGGCTCACGACTGAAAAAAAAGAATCAGGTTCATCAAAAAATTATGATTATCAAATTATTTTCATCTTTTTTCAAAAAAAAAAAAAATGAAATTGAGAATAAAGATTATAATTTCATTAGGTCCAGCACTTGGAAATCAAGATACATTTCATGGACTTGGTATTTTATTTGATACATATGCAAATAAACGTCATAGAGTATTTTTTTTTGATTTTTCTTTCTTTTGGTATCAATATTTGTATAAATTGGAAATGATAGAGTATACCTTTTTCTTAGTATCAATTTCCATATGTTTCTGCAATGATCAATGATGGAACAGTAAAGTATTCACCTGATGATGATAATGAAAAGAATAATGCTGCAGGTTGTGAAGTAAAGTTTTTTTTTTCTTTTTCCTTCTTTTGTCTCCCATAAATTGATTGATTTTCTCTTCTTTTTCTCCCTACTTTAGTCAAAATTTAGAAACCTTCACAATCCATCAAGAGCTAGAGTTAGATATGAAGCAGATGTATTAACAGTAATATTTTAATTTCTATTTCCATTTCATTTTCCTTCTTCTTGTCATTAACTTCCTAAAAAATAATAATAATAACTAGCTTGAACTAAATCTTGAAGGAGGACATACTTGGACGACATGTTTCACAATTCCAAATGTCAATTTACATGAACGTGATTATTATATTGGTTTTACTGGTTTAACTGGAGGTGTTGCAGGTTTTTTTCTTTTTCTTTTTTCTTTTTTCATTTTTCTTCATGTTTCTTTTCTTATAAAACTAAAAAAAATCATAGATAATCATGATATCACTCGTGTCATGAGTTATATGCTTTTTATTGTAATTTCTTTATTTTTGATACAAATATAGATGCATTCTAAAATATAAAATATCAAAAATATAAAATAGCCACCTGGAGAAAGATTGAAAAGAATAAATAATCCAACCCATAATCAAAATACATCAACCTCAAGCTCCTCACCCATGTTAATTTGGGTTTTTGTTATCATTGGAGTTTTATTATTACTTGCTGCAGCCATTTTCTTTAGAAGTCAAAGAACCAAAAACAACAAACGTTTTTAGAATTAGAATATGGAAAAATTCTCGTTGTATAGATTCAACCAAAATAATAGAAAATTCAAATACAAGCAATTATTTTTAAACAATGATCTAATATAAGATTTGAAAGTTTTCATAATCTTTTGACAGATTCCTGACTGATTCAACTCATAACTATTTCAGAAGGAATAGAATTGAAAAACTCTTTGAAGAAGAAGAAATCAATAAGTTATTGGAACAAAATTTGTTTGTTGACAAAGAAAAACAGAAAAAAAAAAAATTTTTTTTTTTTTTTTAAAAAAAATTCAGATTTCTCTTCCATCCATCAATAATTATCATCGAAAAAAATCAATCAATTAATCAAAATTTTATAATAATTCAAAAATATTAATTGCTAATTGTATCAATTTTATATCAAATTTTTCTGATAATTTTTTTTTTTTTTTTCTTTTTGTTCTTCGATATTGGACCATAATAACTTATTTTCAATAAAATAGGAACTGCAATGAAACCTTCGAAATCCCAAAAAGTTCAAGTTATAGAGAGTTCAGTAGCTGAAGTAACTCAACAACAACAGCAACAACAAAAGTCTCCAAAGAAAGTTCAAGAAGAAGAGAAGAAGTTACAAGAGGAATCTCAAAAGAAAGTTCAAGAGAAACCAAAGAGTGCTGGAGAGAAAGAGAAAGAGAAAGGAAAAGGAAAAGACAAGGTTGAAGTAGGAAAGGGTCAAGAAAAGAAAGATGAGAAAGTAGAATCTAAACAAAAAGGAAAAGTTATTGAATTACCTCAAGAACTTTCAACTGGAAATGAGAATAAAAGAAAACATTCAAGTAGTCGTAAGAATTTTTCATTTCTTACTTTCATTTCATTCATTCATTGATTCTTTATTATTGCTATTACTCTTGTTTTATTGAAAATAAAGAAAACAATTCATTAATGAAATATTATTTTAATAGATGATGAAGATGATTCTGAATCTGATGAAGAAATTGATGTAATAACTTTTCTTTCTTTCTTTTTTTTTTTGAATATAAAACTAAACTTCAATTTATATTGATTGATTCATTTTAATTTTAATTCAATTTCTTTTTTTTTCTTTCTTCATTTTAGGATATTATTGATGTTGATTTTGAATTCTTCAATCTTAAAGAAAGCGATTATCATAGCATCAAACATTTCTTAAGCAATCTATTTGCAACTGAAAAAATTGATTTGGTAGAGTTAACTGATCTTTTATTGAGTCAAAACTCAATTGGAAGTGCAGTGAAAATAGATGGTAACTCTGATCCATATTCCTTTTTATCTATTATAAATCTTACGCATCATCAGGTTTTTAATTTTTTTTCTCTCCCATTCTTTGAATTTTAAAATGAAAAATATTAATTTTTTTTAAAAAAACAATTTTTCTTTTAGGAAAAGAAATGTGTTCAACAAATTAAAAGATTTTTAATATCAAAAGTGACAGGAGATAAACAAGAAAAACTTACAAAGTATTTAGAGGATCCTTTCAAGGTTTTGATTTTTTTTTTTTCATTTTTTTCTTCTTTGAAATAAACTTAGACTTGGATTTACAATAATTGATGTCCTCCTTTCTTTTTTTTATTTTCTGGATTGAAAATAGCACATTGGATTTGTTTTTAATGAAAGGATAATGAATATGCCAATTCAAACTTCTCCTCCTATGTTTAAAATGTTAACTGAAGAGATTCAATGGGCTTGTCAAGATGTAATTAATTATTCGCAATTTTTCTTCTGATACACAAATCAATTTCAAATGTAATTAATAGGGTGAACCTTTTAACTTTGAATATTATTTATTTTTTATGAAAACTTATAAAGAAAGAGTTGAAATTTCAAATTCAACAAATGAAAGACAAGGGAAAAAACCTAAACTTCAAGTAATTTTCTTTTTTCATTCATATTTTTCTGTGTTTCAAATTTCCAAATTGAAAAAAAAAAAAAAAAAAGGAAAAAGATGAATTATTTTATTTTAATGAAGAAGAAGAACTCATTGCGAATGTAAGTTTTATTTTTTTTCCAACAACAAAAAATAAATAATAAAATAAAATCAAAAAAGGAAACTGAGTTCCAATTTGATTTAAAGTTTGGAAAAGGATCTTGGACTTTTCAAGATGAAGGAATTTCTTATTATCGAAAAATTGCCATTATTCATAAGTCAAAATTCCCAGAACTTTTAAAACAAATTGATCAATTTGCACAGCTTGTAGAAACAACAGCCTAAGAGGAAAAAGAAAAAATAGGATGGAATAAGAATAGGATATGATTTATTTTTTGGATAGAATTAAATTGTCTAAAAACAATTTTTTCATCATTTTGTAAAAAAATGAACAGAAAAATAAAGGAAATAAACTTCAAGAATCTTGACATATTCAATTTATAAACCCTCAAAAAAAGTTGTTAAAAAGATAAAAAGATGCATGATACTTGAAATTGGAGTCAATTTTGAATCGAAATCAATGACAAACAAGTTCTTCATTTTGTAATTTTTCGTTCAAAAATCAAACATTAACTCCAGATTACTTTTCATTATTCATCAATTCCTCATTGCAACCAAGAATTTACTCCATCTTTTCAGAATGAAGTTGCAATGAGGAAACAGTTGTGTTTGAATAAGAATAAGATTGGAAAAAAAAAAATGGAATCAAAATCATTTTTTCGATTTGAAATTGCAATTTTTTTCGTTTTTTTCGATTTCAGTTTCATTTTTTCTGATTCCTTGTTCCCTTCATATTTGTAACCATCCTTCATCAGTTCTTATTCAAAATATATCTAAATTATGACAATTTCTCAATAAATTTATTATAGATCTCTCCTAGAAAATATCACAAATATATCATAGAGTCAATAAATTGTGGGATCAATTTGGGATTACTTTATTTTTATTGTTGCAAGTTGTATTAAGTGTCCTGTTCGAACTGGTAATTCTCTTTCAAATTTCATATTTAATTTCAATATATTTAATTCATATTGCTTTTGTTAATTTTATTTGTTTTACCATTAAAAATTGTTTGTCTTTTGAAGTTGCTTTAGTTATTTTAATTTTCAATTTGTATATTTGTCCTCATAACTTCCAATAACATAAATTAAGGTGATGGCAACTCAATCAATTGCTGATTTACAGAAATTAACTGATGAGAAAAAAGTTCATCAATTCCTTCGTGAGTTAGAAGAAAGTGAAATTGCAATTGATGTTCAATTAGATCAAATTTTAACTCAACAAGCTGCTTTAAAGAATGAATTAAAAACATTAAATCAATCAAAGTAATTTTTTATATTACCATTTCTTTCTTTTGGGTAAATGAAGATGAATTAATTTTTAAAAAATCAATTAGACTAAGACTTGATGTTCTTACAGGAGCAGTTGAAAATTTAGTTTCTATAATGACAAAAACAAGTGAGTTAGCTGAAACAACAAGTGCTAAAGTTAAACAACTGGATGTTGAACAAGTATGATCCTTTTTTTTTTTCAAAAAACAAAAACAAACACAAAATTTCAATATGATGAAAACCTTTTGAAAAAAAATAGTCAAGAGTTCAAGATAAAGTTAAAGTAGTTGAATCAATTCAAGAATTAAGGGTAACAATTTTTTTCTTTTTTCTTTTTCTTCTTTTCTTTTTGACAAAAATTTTGATTTCAAAAATAAAAAAAGCATTGTGTTTTTGGAGTAGAAGAGAGTATGGCTCTTGGAAATTATGAAGCAGCCGCAGCAAATCTTCATCGTTATCTTAATTTTGATCAAAGAATAGTTTCACTTATGTTTCAACAAACAAGTGAATCAACTATTTCTCTTGAAAAAATCAAAGCGATTGAAATTGGTTTTTTTTTTTTTTTTGAATATGGAAAAGTCATCAAAAATAACAAATAATCAATATCTGAATGAATTATTTGAAAAAAAAATGATAGAGTTGAAAGAAATTGTTAAAAGAGAATTTGATGCAGCAGTTAGTACCTTAAATGAAGAACAAATTATTAGGTATTGATTAAATATTTTCAAACTTAAGTTTTAATATGTGCTAAATCAATACGTTTTATAGATTTTTTAAAATTTTCCCTTTCTTAAATATTTCACAAGAAGGATTATCGAAATATTCAAATTATTTAGTAAATTTAATTGCTGTTCGTGCAGATGCTGAATTAAAAAATTTACGTGGTGCACGTATGTCATTTTCTTAATTTTTATGTCTCTTTTGAAAGAAAAAAAAAATAATTGAAAAAAAAAAAGATTCAGGAAAAAATCAAGCTCTTTTTGCAGATCTCTTAACAAAACTATTTGAACATGTTGCAAATATTATTGATGCTCAAGTATTCAAATTCTTCTCTTTTATTTGATTTTTTTTTTCCTTACAATTTTTTTTTTTTTTTATAAAAAAAAGGAACCAATTGTTGATACTCATTATTCACCTGGAAAAATGATGTACATTATTCAAGAGGTTCAAAGAGAGTGTGATACAAGAGTAAAAAATATTATTGATGCATTCAAAGAACAAAAAGAAGTTTCAGAAAAGGTTTTTTATTTTTCAAATGAACAAACAAAAAATGAAGAATATCTTTAACAAAATTTGTTAAATTCAAGGTTCAAGCTATCAAAACTAAAATAAATCTTGATTCTATTGATCCAAGAGATTTAGATGTAATTCTTGGAGAAATTGCTTTAATGAGTCAAAGATCTGAATTATATAATCAATTTATAACTGAAAGAGTGAAAGTATGTTCCTATTTCTTTTTTTTTTTTTAAAAAAAAAATTAAAAAAAAAAAACAGGGACAAATTGAATTTCTTAATCCTGATCAAGAATCTGAACAATTTCAAAAATTAATCACTAAACTCAAAAAAACTGGACCAAAAGGTTGGGTTTCACAAACAGGATTAAATCAATCAATTCAACAATTAATTGCGGAATATGTCCTTCTTGAACAACTTTTTATCAAAAAGAGCGTTGATAAAGTAATTTTTTTTTTCTTTTCCTTTTCTCTCTAAGATTTCTGATAATTATAAAACTCAATATGATTTTTTTATTTTTTATTTTTAGGCAATTAAAATTGATGAATATGAAGAAGGAAATTATACTAGTAGTTGTGTTGATGATGTTTTCTTCATTTTGAAAAAATGGTTTAACACCATTTCTTTATTATTTTACTTTCTTCCCTCAATTTGTTAATTGAACTTTTCTTTTCTTTTCTTTTCTTTTTTTCTAGTATCACAAGAGCATTTTCATCTTCAAATGTTGATAGTTTTTGTGCAGTTATTAATATTGTGACAAAAATTCTTGAAGTGGATTTTATGAATTCAATGACTCAAAAACTTGCTTCAAAAACCAAATTTCCTCAACATGTTACTTTAAATAATATTGATGTTAGTTGTGATTATTTAAGTAAATTAAAACAAGATATTGAATCAAATGTTCAAAGTACATTCCCAAAAGAAGCTGAAAAAATTAATACTTGTTTATCACAATTAAGTGAAACTTCTTCAATTTTTCAATCGACATTAGAGGTTTTTTTTTTTTTTTTTTTTTTTTTTTTTTTTTTTTTTTTTTTTTTAAAGATTAATAAATAAATAATAAATAAAATAGCAAGGAGTTGAACAATTTTTTTCACAAAATTTAAAACCTCAATTTCGAACTATCTTTACTGATTCATTTCGAGAACTTAAATATGTTCTTACAGATGATGAATATGAAGAAAAAAATGCTTCTGATGTTACTATTTCAAAATTTGTTTCAGAAATTGATAAAAACAGCAAAGTCTTCCAAGTATTTTCTTTTCTTTTCTTTTCTTTGCTTCTTATTTATTTTTTTAAAAAAAAAATCAAAATAGAAACAATTCACTGAATCCAATTATCATCAATTATTCCAATTTATTATTCAATTCGTTTCAACTGAATTCGAAAAACATATTCTCAAGTTAAAATTCAATCAATTTGGAGCTCTGTTATTTGATAAACATTTTAGAAATCTTTCCAATTACTTTACAAACGTTACTCAATGGACTACAAGAGATAAATTTGCAAGATTAAATCAAATCTCAACTCTATTAAATTTTGAAAAAGTTAATGAAATCTATGATTACTGGGGAAATCAAAGTAGCCTCTCTTGGAGACTGACATCAACAGAAGTCAAACAAATTCTTGCCCTTCGAATTGAATTCAAATCGGATGATATCAATAGATTAAAATTGTAAAAAAAAAAGCAAAAAACAAAAAGAAGAAGAGTTTTCAAATATGGATTTTAGGCAATGATAATAGATAGATAGACATGGATACAACTTTGAACGAAACCAAAAAATAAATTATTTAGAAATCTATCTTTTTTTTTGAAGGAAGTTCCCATAATTATAATTCATCCAAAAATTTACCATATTTCAAATTTGCATATTCTCATTCTGTTTTTTGAATGATTTCTGATTGATGCTATCTAATTATTGTTTAACCAAAAGTTGTTTCTTTTGTTATTCTTTTTTTGAATTCATTTTTTAAAAAAATTTCTTGTTTCCTCAAAAAAAAAAAAAAGAACGGAATGGAAGGAGAAAAACAACTTTGGGAAGCCTGTCAAGATGGAAGAGTCGAAGAAGTCCAACAATTACTTCAAAACTCACAAATCAACCCTAATTGGCATAATACTCCTAAATCTTCAATACCATCTTTTCATATTGCTTGTTTAAAAGGACGAACTGAAATTGGGGCACTATTATTAAAAAGTCAAAGAGTTGGTAAGAAGCAAAGTTTAACTGAGAATGATTATTGGGTTTCTTTTTGGAATGCTTGTTCTGAGGGACATTTAGAAACTGCGGACTTGTTATTAAATGATAAGAGAGTTGATATCAATAAGGCAACTAAGAGTGGAGTAACACCTTTTTGTATTGCTTGTGAGAAAGGACATATTGATATTGTGAAGCTATTATTAAATGATATTAGAGTTGATGTCAATAAAGCAGGAGAACATCCAGAGTTGCCATTAAATGATGAAGATGAATATAGTGCAACACCTTTTTTTATTGCTTGTTATAAAGGATATATTGAAATTGTGAAATTGTTATTAAATGATGAGAGAGTTGATGTTAATAAAGCTGATAAGTATGGTTGGACACCCTTTTGGATTGCTCGTGAAAATGGACATAGTGATATTGTACAATTACTATCAAATGATAAAAAAATTGATGTAAGTCAAGCAAATATGAATGATTCGAGAGGGGAATTCTTTGCTCGTCGAGATGGTCCAACACCATTTTATATTGCTTGTTTCAAAAGACATGTTGAAATTGTAAAGTTATTATTAAATGATGAGAGAGTTGATATCAATAAACCTTTTGATGATGGAAAAACACCCTTTTTTATTGGTTGTCAAAATGGAGATATTGAAATAGTGAAGTTATTATTAAATGATAAAAGAGTTGATGTAAATAAAGCAACTAAGAATGATTTTGGAAGAAGATCCTTTTCTCGTCAGGGTGGCCAAACTCCTTTTTGTATTGCTTGTAAAAAAGGAAAAATTAAAATTGTAAAATTATTATTAAGTGATGAAAGGATTGATATCAATAAACCAAATGAGAATCGTCAAACTCCTTTTTATATAGCTTGTGAAAATGGACGTATTGATATTGTAAAATTATTATTAAATGATAAAAGTACTGAGATCAACAAAGGAATTAGGAATGACAAAACACCTTTTTGTATTGCTTATGAAAAAGGACATTTAGAAATTGTGAAAATATTATTAAATGATCAAAGGGTTGATGTAAATAAAGTAAGGAAAACGTTCTTTTCTATTTTTTGTCAAAAAGGACATCTTGAAATTGTGAACCATTTTTTGGCAAGGGGAAGAGAGATGGATTTCAATGCAAGAAATATATTTGGAAAAACAGCAATTGATATTGCAAGAGAAAGTGAAAAGAAAGAAAGGCTCTCTTGGGAAAGTGAAGAACAGTTTTATCAAAGAAAGAGGAACTCTAGAGATATTGTTGAGATCTTGGAATCATTTGAAAGAAATCCAAATGAAACAAGAATTAAATTGAGAATACAACTTGGGTTGTCAGGTAAAAATTTTTCTTTCAATTTTTTTTTTTTTCAAGAAACAAATAATAATAAACAATAAAAAATAAATTTGAAGACAATGATGCTACTTCTATCTATTCAATTATTGTCCTCCTTTCAGATCATTACCTCGCTTTTAAAAAATGAACTAATGATTAGAATTTATTCAATCTAAATTTTTGATATGTTATTCATTTATGTATGCATTTTTTTTTATGAGCATTTTCCAGAAAATTAAACTAGTTTTTAAGAAAATTTTTCAAGATGAAAATGAATTTTTATTTACAAATTCGATTCCAATTAATTATCCTTTTTGAAATTTAAATATCTATCTGAAAGAAGAACTACAAGTGCAAAGAGAGAAGCAGCTTCGCTAACTTGAAATATATAAGAGAATAATATCAACATCAAATGTTGAAAATAATATATAAATGGAAAGAAAAAAATTACTTGGATATCCAAGCTGTATTTCCAATTTGATTCTCGTTTCAATCGGATTTCTTTCGAACGATTCTAATAATTCAAAAATTCTATTTTGAAACTCTTCATGTCCCCAATATCCATTTTCTTGCTTTATTCTTCTTACAATATCAATTGGAGTCATTCCTTCATTATTTTGGATCGTTAAATTCACTCCCCTTCCCGATGCCAATATATGTTGCACAATTTCAATTTTTCCTTTTTGGCAAGCAAAATTAAAATAGCCATATTCATTTGCTTTATTGGTATCAACTCTTTTATCATTTAATAATAATTTCACAATATCAATCTGTCCGTTTTCACAAGCAATATCCAAAAGTGTTTGATGATTTCTCCAATTCTTTGGCGTTTTATTGACATCAACTCTCTCATCATTTAATAATAACTTTACAATTTCAGTATGTTTATTTTGGCAAGCAATCCAAAAAGGTGTTATACCAGATTTATCTGCTATTTCAACATCAACTCTTTTGTCATTTAATAATAATTCCACAATTTCAATATATCCTTCTCTACAAGCAATATAAAAAGGTGTTTCTCCATATTTATCTGCTTTATTGACTTCGATTCTATCATCATTTAATAATAATTTCACAATTTCAGTATATCCTTTGAAACAAGCAACATAAAAAGGTGTTGTACTATATTCATGATTGGTTGGAATACTCATAATCCTTCCATCATTTAAGAGACGCCCTGGATGTTCCCCTGCCTTATTGACATCAATCCGTTGATCATTTAATAATACTTTCACGATTTCAGTATATTCTTTGAAACAAGCAATATAAAAAGGTGTCCAACCATCTTTCTCAGCTTTATTAACATTAACATTGATATTTTCACTCTCTAATAAATATTTTACAACTTCTGTTTTTCCGTTCTGACAAGCAATATAAAAAGGCGTCCAACCACATTTATTTTCTTTATTGACAATTCTTCCACCATTTAATAATAATTTCACAATTTCAATATGTCCATTTTGACAAGCAACATAAAAAGGTGTTGCACCAACGCTAGCTTCTGCTTTATTAATATCAATTCTATTATCATTTAATAATAATTTCACAACGTCAATGCATCCTGTTTCACAAGCAAGTAAAAAAGGTGTTGATCCATAATGATTTGCTTTATTAATATCAACTGTTTTATTATTTAATAATAACGTTACAATTTCAATATGTCCATTTTTGCATGCATGAGAAAAAGGTGTTGCATCATATTTATCTGCTTTAGTAACATCAACTCTTTCATCATTTAATAATACTTTCACAATTTCATTATGTCCATTCAAACAAGCAAGATAAAAAGGTGTTAGCCCATGTTCATCTGCTTTATTGGTATCAAGTCTTTGATCACTTAATAATAATTCCACAAGTCCAATATGCCCTTGATAACAAGCACTATGAAAAGGTGTCCAACCATCATCTCTTGCTTTATTGATATCAACTCTTTTATCATGTAACAATAATTTCACAATTTCAATATATCCAATATGTTTACTCCAACAAGCAATATAAAGGGGAGTTTCTCCATGATTATTTCCTTGATTGATATCAACTCTCTCATCATTTAATAACAATTTCACAATTTCAATATATCCATTTTTACAAGCATTATAAAAAGGTGTCCAACCATCATTTCTTGTTTGATTGATATCAACGCTTTGATCATTTAATAATAATTTCACAATTTCAATATGTCCGTTGTAACAAGCAATATAAAATGGTGTTGCTCCATTGTTATTTGCCTGGTTTATGTCAACTCTTTGATCATTTAATAATAACTTCACAATTTCAAAATGTCCTTGTTCACAAGCAATACAAAAAGGCGTTGAGTCTCGATTATCTACTTTATTAATATCGATTCTTTTATCATTTAATAATAATTTCACGATATCAATATGTCCAGAAAAACAAGCAATATGAAAAGATGTCCAACCATTATATTTTACTTGATTGATATCAACTCTTTCATTATTTAATAATACTTTCACTATTTCAGTCCGTCCTTTGAAACAAGCGACATAAAAAGGTGTCATTGAATCTTCATCTGCTCGGTTGATATCAACTCTCTTATCAACTAATAATAATTTCACTATTTCAATATGTCCATTGTAGCAAGCAATCGAAAAAGGTGTCGCATCATTCTTATTTTGCCAATTAACGTTAATTTGTGTGTTTTGAAGTAATTGTTTAACTTCTTCAATATCTCCATTCTTACAAGCAAGCCAGAGTCGTTCTTCCATTATTGATTTTTAGGTTTGTTCTATTTTCCAACAAAACAATTAGAGATCTTTGAATACTTAGAGAAGAGAGATTGAAGAATAAAATCCTGAACGGAGATTGATTAAAGAAAATAATACAAAAACAAGAGATTTGATTCAATTTATTTAGATCAGCTAACTTACACTATTTGCTAGTTGGCGAAGGGACCAGAAGAATTTGGGGAGAAGACAACAAAATGCAACAAAACCACTGTTCAGATGTTTCAAGACTTGAGGGTCTAGTTTTGACAATTGTGGTTAACTAAAATGTTCATCTCTTTAGGTATCGCCAAAGTTCTAACATATCAGTTGCTCTTCTGAAATTTGGTTTTGATGGATGAGCTGACGAAGATGCTTTGAGCCAGTCCAGTCCTATGTGAGGAATCGCACTAATCTAAGCATCCAGATTGAGAAACAGATAACAAGCGAAACTTATCACCATTAGAAGAGAAATATTTATGACCAGTTTATGACTTGAAGATGGCTTGAACAATAAGAGGGCTGTTGATGATTGATGTTGTTGCATTCGACTTGCATAAAAAATTTTGTTATAAAATTTTAAAAACAAACAAAATAAAACATGGCGGAAAAAGTGGAGGAGAAAATGAAGGTTGTCGAGGAACAATCCGAACAAGAGGAGCAAACTGAAGAGGCACAAGAAGCCCCTCAAAAGAAGAAAATTGGTCCATTTTCACTTGATAGTATGATTTGTTTCAATTATTTCAATTAGTTTGATTGAAAATTTTATTTTTTC
>Ga0209960_1002308_pt1 | contig 19523 bp, 22 predicted proteins | sample ThiBiot_500_plan_2_FD_183947 | JGI IMG/M metagenome (GOLD analysis project Ga0209960, IMG submission 183947) | Wastewater bioreactor microbial communities from Cape Town, South Africa - Thiocy_expt_500_plan (SPAdes) | ecosystem: Engineered > Bioreactor > Thiocyanate-remediating >...
TGTAGAGACATTGTTTCACGAAATATTCGAATAGATAAAATAAGCATCTGTAGTTTAATGGTTCAGAATGCTTGATTTCCAATCAAGAGATTCGGGTTCGATTCCCGGCAGTTGCATTTATTTTTTTACACACGATTCACCTATAAACACACAATATTAATTAAATTCGCAAAAGGCGCACATTTTCAAGCGTTTCTATCAATGGCGCAACCAAGGGGGGGGGGCAAATGGACAATTGCCCATCTCATTTTTTGAATTGCCCATTGTAATTTTTAAATAAAGAGTTTTGTCCAATGAAATTTTGGTAGGAACTTCATATATACACAAACTATCGGAGATTTAGATAGAAGTATATGGTTTCTGTGGTCTTCGGTTTAGATCTTTAGGAAAGATCTCTACTTTTATACAGAACTTCCTTTTTTCGTTCAGCAAAAGAACTTTTGCCAATCAAAAAAAAATTTCTCTGGCTTTGCCCACTCTATTTTTAGTCACAATGGGAGTTTGCCCATTGGTCTAAAAATCCTGGTTGCGCCATTGGAACACACAAAATGAACATAACGGCTGGGGATTTCCTTTTCCTTTTCGGTGGAGGCTTTCTCCTGCAGATCATGAAATGTGTCAAAGGGAAACATTACAGTATGCACTATTATTAGACAAGTTAGATCATGCTTCGAGTATTATTATCGAGCAATTACAGCAGAATATATCTAAATCACTAAGTAATGTTGTATCAAAACAATTTTTCAATTGGTTAAAGACACAAAAGGAAATAGATCAATTACGAGAATCGCTAGCGGCAGAATGTTCTCCTAGAGATTTTTTTAACTGCAATGTCAAGAAAAACATGTCAACATTATCAAGGATTTAAACCAAAAAAGCTTATGTCCAAACATCAATTTCAGCATTCAAAACGTTAAATATACTGACTCACAGCATACATGACTAATGTCACAGTATCTTATCATTCTTTTTACCTGAGTAATATATATATAAGACATGATTTCGTTTGAGATTGAAACAAGCATAAGCACGAACAAGAATGGGATCGAAACAAAGCGCAATATGCGAAAATAAAGTCGAATCTGATGCAATACCAAGAAAATGGTATGATGATCAATTAATAAAACGTGATGAAAATGTTTATTTCGATGTTGAAGGTTGGTATGAAATCTTACGAAATGAAACATTTCCTACGGAATTCATTCCAATATCTCAATCGATGGCTCAAGCATTTGTAAATTATTATCAAACACGATACAGTTCAACGAAAATGTTAAATACCAATGATATCGAATTGATTCAATCGATGGAAAATCAACTCAAACAACGAATATCAAATAACGAAACATTTATTCGTTTAAGTTCACGAAGTCCCAAAGATGGTAAACCGTTAGATCCTCAAAAAATGAGTCAAATCTATCGTGAAAAATTCGAAGAATTAAAGATCGAAAATCCCGATGAATATTTAACCAATGAAGGCAAAGCAAATATGCAAATGATTGCTTTTTGTTATGCTCAAAATCATGCATTGAAAGTAACGAACGAAATTGAAGCATTAAATTTACTTCTATCAAGTGAACGAGTTTATTACGATTTAAATGAAGTACTCGATTGTGAAAAAATGAAAGATAATAAAACTAATGTAATAAAATTACATGACTGGAATAATCATATTGTTCTTCGGCAATGGAGTCAACGATTAGATCCTTCAATGGAATTTCGTTGTTTTGTCTATCAATCGAAATTAACTGCAATAACACAGTATGATTATTATTGTAAATATTATCATTTACAAAATGAAAATGTCATTGAACAAATTAAAAATACGATTATTCAATATTGGAAAGACAAAATTCAACCACTTTTAGATCCATATCCAGAGAAATTCACGAATTATGTTATCGATATAGGTTTAATTGAAAATCAGTCAACAAATAAATATGATTGTATTATCATTGAAATGAATCCATTTGGAACAACGTCTGGAGGAAGTTTATTTCATTGGATAGATGATAATGATCGGTTAAGAGGAAATGGCAATGATGTCGAAATACGAATTCAACGAAATTATTATCCAGATATTCAAGATTATATTGCATTTATTCTTGAAGTTAATCAATGTAACATGAATGAAGAGAATAATTCATCGGATGATTATCCTCGTCCAAAACCGTATTATACATTTTTAAATGAAATGAAAAGTGAACTTTCTTCTTGAAAAGCATATCTTCTTTCTATTTATTGTTCAATTAGTGAGAAAGATTAGAACGCAAATTTTCACTTCTGGCATAAGCTACTGAATTTTGTGCTAAAATTCTTGCTTCGGCTTGCCGAGCTTGTTTACATTCGATTACAATAATTTTTCCGTTGTCTGTTTCAAATCGAATATAACCATTATCATCTTCAGTTGACAGTTTATCAATTAATTCTGCTAAATGTTTAAGATTTTTGATTTCGATACCATTGATAGTTTTCAATATAGTATCTTCAACATTGAAACCTATTCCATAATTAATATCATCAGTCAGTATTTGACAGATAATAATCACTTGTTGATTTAGTTCTTGTATGTAGCCATTTTTATTGCTAGCTAAAAGAACTAAATGTTTGGGAGCAAAATCATCCCAATCATTTTCACCCCATGCACGCAAATAAAAACGAGTTAATACTGTAAATACAATTCCAGCATAAATTACATATTCAGGACGTTTATCATGTGAATGATAAGGAACAAGTGATGCAGTATTTTCTAGTAGACTTGTTAATGTTAATTCTTGACCTATAAACATACGTATAGAAGACAAATGTCTGTTTATTTTATTTTTAAACCTTGTCTTATAATTGTAAATTTCATTTCATCGCCAACATATTTTAATTTTTCCAAATATCTAAAATCAAGTCTTTCACCACGACGAAAATAGATTGATCCATCATCAGCAATTGGTACATTATCTATGGCTATGATGACATCATCTTTCTGTAATATTCGATTGAGAGCACATGCTGGTACAATCGATGTTATCAAAATGCCATGTTGATCATCATTTAACTTAAAATATTTTCGTAATGATGAATTTTCCATTAATTGATATTCGAAAGATAATCGAGGAAAAGCTGTATATTTCTGATGTAATTCAATATCTTCAAGTAATTACATGTTGAATTATTGGTACTGGTATAAAATAACCAATTGATTGAGCACGTTTTTGGCCTTGAAACGACATGCCAACAACCTGTTTACCTGCATGCAAAAGAAAACAATTAAAATTATAAACAAATTCATCAAAACCATACCTTGAATAACCGGTCCCCCACTGTTACCAGGATTTATTGCAGCATCAATTTGTATTACTAATAGATATTCCAATGAATGAGTATAACTCTGCATACAAACTCTAGAAATGACACCTTTTGTCACTGATAAATTATCGCCACCTACGAAATTATATGTACTCAAATACAAATGATATAAAAACAGCACGTTATTTATATTTACCAATTGGATAACCAACAACAATAACTTCATCCTGTAAGTTCGGTATATTATTGTTGAATGTCAATGGTTTAACATTGTCCCAAAATTTATCGTCATCAACAGTCATTATCGCAAAATCACATTCATGTGCAATGTGTAGTATACGGCCGGGATATTTTTTTGGGTCGCCATGTTTTTGTATACGAATTATGGACTGATTGGCAACGGCATGAGCATTCGATAGAATTCGTCGATTGTCTATGGTAAAACCTGATGCAATTTGATTAGATTGTAGCTTGACTTGCCTATACAGAACATACACCAAAAATTTCTCTATGAAACAAAAAAAAAGAAGCTTTTACCATGGCGAACTAAACGAATATGGAACTACAGTACAAAAGATCTTGACAACACTATTGAGCATTATTTCTAATGATTCAATAGCTTTGGGATCAGTTTCGACTTGTAATACTGAACAAACGGTTACGTTTGATAGTGGTTGATTTGATGATAGAGGTGTTAAGGGTGTCACTGGTGGTTGTTGATCTTGTTCGGTGTTGTCATTATCATTGGAAACTCGTCGTTTTCTATTCGATGGAGATAATAAATCCGTGGATGACTTTGAATGATCTTCCATATTGTTCTATTTCTACGAAAGAAATCTTATATTATACTTGATTTTTCATGTAAGGTAGGCTAGCAAGGATTTCAATCAAATTGTTCTTGTGACAGAACTTTAATTTCATCTCAATTTGGTATTTGAAACCACTTATCGTGAGTGTAAAACAAAACTACTTACGAGTAAATGTATTGACGATTTGTTTTGCTTTGAAAATAAATATACGACGCATTCTCGATAGATGGTAAGCACACCAATATTTTTTCCTAGTATAGGTGTAGTATTGATTCAAGCGTTCCACTGTGGGAAATTTTTTGTTATTTTACACTTGAATGGCTCACCTAAATCGATACAGTATGGTTACTTTTGTATTTATGAAACGATAGTTACAGTAAATGCATTCATTGTGAAAGATGTAGAGATCTTTGAAGAACTTTTTGACATAGAAATGTGATGCAATCAGTAAGATATTCTCATCTCAACGTCATTTTTATATTAGTTGAATGTTTGTTGACATTATTCTTATCATATCGTACCATATCTATCTTATACGCATACGTAGTTTCATTTCGAATTTTCTTTTGTCCTACGAATGGCTACATCGAATACTAATAACATAGGATGTCCTTATTGTGGAAAAACAAAGGCTACATCAAAGTGCACTGGTTGTACACGTGATTTTTGCGTTGATCATTTAGCCGAACATCAACAGAATTTACGTTTTCAATTAGATGACATTACGAATAATCACAATATGTTCCGACAATCATTCAATGAGTATAGAAACAATTCACAAATTGAAAAATTTATTCAACAAATTGATCAGTGGGAAAAAGAAGCAATTTTCAAAATTCATCAAACAGCATCCGAATGTAGGCAATCAATAATAGAAGGTATCAATGAAAATATACGCCAAATCGAAGTTAATTTTAATGAATTAACTGTATCATTAGAAAATATACGTAAAGTTAATGATTTTAATGAAATTGATTTAGATGAATTTGGTCAAAAATTAAATCAATTAAAACAACAATTTCTTGAATCTTCTCATATTTCGATACGAGAAGATTCAACAACATTATTATCTATTAAAATACCAGTTATCAAATCAATATCAATAGAAAGTATACAGGCAGACAAGCCAATATCTAAGTGGAACACAGTGTGGGAGTTAAAACTAATTTTCCAAAAGTTAAAAGTTGAGAAAATCAGCAAAAAGTTAAAATGGTTGTAACCATAGTTATAACGTTCAACCGTAGTTATAACGTTCAACCGCAGTTATAACCTTCAACCATAGTTATAACTTTCAACTGCAGCAGACTGGTAACCGGTCCATTCTGGCCGGACTGGACCGGTCTAAACTTTTACACCGACTCGCTTATTTCAGAATGATAATCGGTCAGGTCAGAACGGACTGGTGCCGGACCAGACCAGCTCAAAATTTTTGGGCCGGCTACCACTCTGAACCGCAGTTATAACTTTTAACCACGATTATAACCTTCAACCACAGTTATAACTATCAAAACTGATAGGATATTAATCAAGACTATTGGTTGAGTGAAATGTGGCGAGTGAAAAAAAGTTAATCAGTTATAACTCGAGTTATAACTACGCTAATTTTAGGTTCCACACTGCACTAAATATTAATGTTCTATTGTCAACGAACATTTTCTCTCAATGAATTCGACCGTAGAAAAAAATGCTCGTACTTCGGCTTAATAGACTAACACCAACATAGCGTTATCATTTGCATGATTTTTGCTTTTGTATACACTATGATGAAGTTCATGATGAAATAACGAGCAAGGTAGCGTGAGTTATGTTTTTTTTGCGAAATTATTAACATAAAGTTTTACGAATTTTTTTTATTAAGAATACTATATACAGAAATCGAGAATATAATCAACCGATATTTTCAATTTTGTCTCTACGTACATTGACCTGTATTAAAAAGAATCTCTAATGTATAATTGAACGATGTAATTATATCTGAATAACCATCGCCATCTAAATCACCAGTACTAATAGAACGATAATTATTAAATCTTTTTGTTGGAAAAATAATATCTCGTTCAAATGAACCGTTTCCATCACCATAAAAAATAAACATAACACATGGATTTCCTTGACAAACAACCACATCAAGATGATTATCTCTGTTAAAGTCGACGAGAGTGACAAGATTTATATCTAAACTACCCAAATTAGATAATAATATTAATTTGATTTTGTCACCAAACGATCCATTGCCATAACCAAATATTACATTAAGTGATGAAACTAAGGGTTGCATTACGATTAAATCTAGTATTTCATCTTCATTAAAGTCACCAACGATCATATATTGTGAAGCCAAAACTCCTCCAGTGGGAGACGTTTTTTTCGTCTCAAATGATCCATTTCCATATCCAAGAAAAACATCAATAGTATTGGAATCACTGTTGACAAATGCAATATCCATGAAATTATCATTGTTAAAATCATTGACATTAATCGCAAATGGAATATAACTTGTTTGAATATCAGAAGTTGTTATTTCAATAAAACTTCCATCTACATTTCCGTAACATACAATGAAACCATCAAGATTTGTCGATGTAACAACAATATCTTTATAATCATCACCATTAACATCGGCTACCGATATTTTCCTTAGTTCAAAATTCTCTTCCAACAAAATGTTTGTCTTCACAACAAATGTTCCATCACCATTTCCATAAAGAATATAAATATATCCTAAGCCCGTATTGATCACAACTATATCAGATATTTGATCATTATTCAAGTCAGTAACAATGTTTTGCATGTGCATCACAAGATCATCGACAAAAGATAAAATTGGCTCACTAAATGTTCCATTTCCATATCCAAGTAATACACCTATTTTTGTAGCACTAATTTTACAACGGACAAGTAAACTAATTGAACCTATCAACAAAATAATTACCTGTTTTCTGTAACTGCGAAACCAAGATCAAGTTTTTCATCATTATTAAAATCTGCGATCAAAATCGATGAAAAGTCAATACCAAAGTCACTTTGATTCATTGATATTTGTTTCAATGCAAATTGACAAATTGTCACTAAATAGACAAAATAGAAAAACAATTTATTCGCTTTTAATCAATCACTCTTTGTAATTGTTGAGTTTGATGTTGTACTCCTCTGTGTACTGGTCGTTGTTGAAGAATTAACTGCCAACAAAGATATAATGGAATGATTATCGTGTCGAATAATGAGAATTGAGAAAATGATAAGAATCATTATTACGAAGATAATTAATAGACATGATAAAATGATTTTCAGTAGTTGTGGTCGACGATTTGTATTATTTTCAAGACGATTTGTATTATTTTCAACAACCATTGATATTGTTCTGACACTGTTCTTTCGCCATTTTTTAATTTTCATGGCACATTGAATGATTTTAGGACAAATCCATTTCAAAACAATGGTCAAACCACCTTGAAGACCAAGTATGAATGAGATTATATAAATAATACTAAATTTTTGTATATAACTATACGAACATAAGGATGGTAAGCATCGTTGATAATAAGATGAATAATTTTTTGTAGTTAACCATTGATCAATAAACAAGTTCTTCATTAGTTCTCCTATTGTACTATTAATATTTAAGTTGTTCATTGACATCGAAGATGAAAGAGTGTTTTTGAGTGTATTCAAACATGGTTCATCATAAAAACATTCAAGAGTCGAAGAAAGAAGTGATTCCGTTGGTGTACAACCAATTTTCAAACCTTTCAACAAAATTTTGTTCGATGATCCCGTATCGGTAAAATATGCTTGACTTGAACAATTCATTTGCAATTCACATGAACAATTGTTATCATAGATTTCAGCTTCAGTATCTACCGCAACAAAACGATTAATAATCAAAGGAAAAATATACCGGTAATTTGTTCCATGAGTTGACATGATTGCATTTCCAAAATTGATATTTCGAATCAAGAAAAGGATTGAATTTAATGAATGAGGTGCATTTCGTTTTGTTTGTTCAATCAGAGATTCGATATGTTCAGTAAAATCTTGTTTGGATAATAAATTTTTGGTGACAAATAAACTTGAAAGAAATTGTTCAATTGAACTTTGAACTGATTGAACTGATAGTTGACACAATTCTTTTAAATATTGAAAATGAGCCACAATGAAATGACGATAATCTCTTCTTTCATACAATGATATATTTGTGATTGTATCAACAATGAATGAACTCGAACAAATCGGATGAAATATTTGTTCAATATTAACAAAGTGATTGTACGTTGAAGCAATTGATGAACATGAACATTTCAATTCGTCTCCATATTTCTCGATAAGTCGACTATAAGTATCAAACGATGGTCTTTCGAAATCCTTTGTTATAATTTGCTGTTGAGTGAGAGTGTAGATCACAAGGAATACAAATGTGAGAATAAGTGAGACGAAAAAGAGACGAGTAGTTTGTTTTCCAAGATATTTTGCTGTTAATCGATCAACATGATTTCCAAATGTATGAGGAGGAAATATATTTAAATTAATGATAGCATCATACAATATTCGAATAGCTTTCTGTATGATCAATTTCAATCGTCTCCTCCAATTTACATCTGTTTGTCGTTCTCGTTCTCGTTGTTTTCTTGTCAAGATTGAGTATAGTTTAATAATAATAGTAATTAAATGAGGTGTGATTAAACGCAATGAGATTGTAAGACCACCAATCATTGATAGTAATAGAATTGCTAATGTAATTATACTGTTTGTATACATTTTTTGAGAATAAATACAATAATTTGGTGAACATAGCTGATAAAAAGTTTCATAGAAATACAATGGATTCCATTGTTCGATCATGATTTCTTTGACGATCGTTGAAATGGAACTATTTCGATGAAAGCGCGTGAAAGTGAGATTATCCTCTCGTAAGGGCTGAACATTTTTAAACCCGTCAAGACTTTGAACATTCCAAAAATATATTTCTTTGATGTAATTCATTAGAATTGGCAAACAAGGTGAATCAGAATAGAAGCACTCTAATGTGGACGATAGAAGTGAATCGATTTCGGAACATTTGATTAAAGCCCCAGGTACTACATAGGATACACTATAGTTTTGATTATTGTTACCTATACCAGTAAGATCGACATCGTAAATAGCCGATGATGTTTGACATTTGACTGTTGCCGAGCATATACAAGTGACGACTTTTGAGTGAATATCTTGAAAAGAAGTTGAAGAGACTGTAATCTAGAAAATAAAATATTGATTTCTAATAAAAAAAGAATAAATGGAATCATATACTTTTGCTATCAGACTTGTAATAAACTCTATTGAAGAGAATGACACTACCATTCCAGTTTCTATATGTTTGACCATATAAGGTTGATCAACTTGTATGTGAAGATCAATAACATCGATGAGATGACTAAAATAAACAGTTGTCGATTGATATAACTGGTTAAGATTTTGATCGAGCTGCAAATTGAAATCAGTTTCTGTAGGCATATTTGAAACAACAAATGATTGTAACAGAAATTTATTGATAGCATTATTGACTGTTTCATTTGCTAACTCACATAATTTCGATAATAAATTAAACTGTTGATAGGCTAGACTACGCCAATCCATGAGAGCAAATAAAGGGATACTTTGTTGAAGTATTGTTAACCATTCCTCTGTTGTAAAGTCGCTCGAACAAACTTCATGTAAAATAGGAGAGAATTTCATGAATTTGTGATAAGATATTGCCATAGTTGAACAAGGACATCTCAATGTATGTGAATAGGATTGTTGTAAATCGATATAGGTATCGAATGATGGATTTGGAATACTTATTGTAACTGTTTGAGTATCTAGTGAATTGAAGAGAAGAAGAACAGTAATTGTAATAAGAAGTAATATTAAATAAGTTCGTGTAGTGATTTTTTGATGTTTGATATCATCATCTGTTCGTTTGTCTGATTTCTTAAATAAATTCAATGTTTGTAGATACATTTTACATGATACTAGCGATATTCTATTTGTTTGACGATGTGAAAATTTGGAAATAGCTTTGATGATCAATGGTGAAATCAAACGAAGTAACATAATTAAACCACCATATAAACTGATGAACAATGTAATTGCATATGAATAATTGATTTTATCAGTTATTGTGTAAGTACATATTGATGGATTACAATTTTGAAAATAAATTGAATAATTGAGTGTTGTTACCCATTCATCGACGAATATATTTGTTAAATGATCATAAATAGTCAGATTACTTTTATTTGTAAATAGTAAAACATGATCAGTAAAATTAATATTTGTCTAAAAGAAAATAGAATTTCATCGATTTATGAAGTATTATGATGAAACAAACTTGATTGATTAATGGATAATATTCATGAAATAATTCAAGACATTCAATATCATAGAGACAATCTAGTGTGCTTTTGAGAAGAGCTTCGAAAGGACTACATCCAGTATAAAATCCCTTGACTAGTGTTGAGTTTAGTGGAGGATTTTCCCATGTAAAACGATTGTAGAAATCTTGCGAAGGTAGTAGTGAAGCAAAACTAGTTGGACTAGTCGAATGAACAGTTCCACATGAAATTGGATCCATAGATTGAGTATTATTTCTAGGTGGATAATATGCCGTGAGAAAGATATGAAGATTCATCTGTTGAAGTTGAAGAATATTAGAATAGATAGTTAATGTGTTTGTGTTGACAGCAGTAATAAAATTATTTGCTTGAGTTACAATTCGAAAATAGTTAATAAATGACATGATTCGAGTTGATAAACTATTGAGGAATGAGTCCACTGTAGCATTGATTTCAACGTGAATTTTTGATTCAGATAGAACATAAACAGTTACAAGTTCATTATTGCCAAGATCAATTTCATTTTCTGCAGTAATACTCTTCGATAGTTCACAAAGACTGGATAATAATTGGAACTAAAGTTAAAAAAGACGAACGAATGCCGTTCGAAATAAACACATAAGATGGTCACACTCTTACTTGAGAAAGAGCTGTTGTTCGAAAATCTAATACACCATAAGAACTTCGAGCTGGTACATACAAATCTTGAATCCATTGTTGAGTAACGAAGTAACTATTACAGACAGGATGAAATTCAATTTTACTTGAGACAAACGTTTTATATGATGTTGTGATTGTTGAACATGGACATGAAAGTAGTTCACCATGTTCTAGATACAATTTTTCGAATTTCTCTGAATCAATATCCGAAATGACAACTGTACGAGCTTGTGGTTTTATCATTGCGCTGTAGAAAAGAAAGTACATGCAAACTAAACAAAATTTTAGTAAGATATTCTATACGTAGAAGGAAGAGAGTTTACCAATGAGAAGTAGAATATATAAACGAGTTGAATATCTCTGATGTTTAAGTTCTGTGGTTGAATCTTGTAATGGTTCCTCATCATAATCTTCATCAGGAATGAAAAGATTATATTCATATACTCTATGATACAGCAAAGAAAATATCGCTTTCATATTCATTATTTTATGAACAATTGAATTCAAGAAAAAAAAATTCATTTATATGAAATAATTAAAATTTAGTGATGCTGAAAAATCATCGTCTTAGAGTGGAATGAGTAAAAAAAGGGCTTTTTTTTTCAGTGAATCATTCAAATGATATCAGGTCTAATTTGATTCATATTCATTCGTAGTTTTCGATAATGAACAAGATAAATTTTCGAACAAACATGAATTAATTGTCGACGAAATCGTTTCGATGCACAAATATAAATATAGAATGCACTCTATAAGACAATCAAAATCATAGTTACTCTTTTTCGTTTTTTTTTTTCTATGTACTTACTGCGAAATAAATATAATAAACAACAAATGCAACTGTCGATATAAATTGTAATACACGTTGAATTGTCGGATAACTACCGATGAAAGTCATTGTTGCAAAACTATTAATAGTATTGTATGGAAAATATGTCGAAACATTCATCGTAACTTGTGCTAGTACCATGACAGTCAATTGTTTATCTAATTCAAGTCGAACAATTGGTCTTGTACGATGTGTTAATTGTTGAATATTCCGAAAAGCTAATAATCCAAAACAAACAGCAATACTAACAGGTAGAATTCCAAGGAGAGTAAGAACAATAACATAGATACGATACTGAGTAAAATTATAATCAACAATCGTACAAGTTGTTTGATTTGTACTTGTTGATTTAGCATGTACGAAATAGACAAGATATACAATTCCATGTAACATCCAAATAATCGTTGTTCCAACAACGAGACGATATGCTATTTTAATTCTACAGAATTGTTGCCAACGGATATGAGAGCAAGTAGCACAATATTGATCAATAGTTGCTAAACATAAACATGTCAATGAACCACCGATAGCAACTTGAAAAGCCCATGGTCGAAATTTACAATAGAATAATGATATTTCTGTTCCATCACCATTCGAGAGACTTGTTAAAATTCGTGTAAGAAGACCTGTACATAATTGAATGATATTAAATAATGACATCACAGTCAGATAGAATGCACATGAACTCTCTCGAAATGTTCGTAGACTAACAAATGTAATGATATTCAAAACTCCTCCTAAAATACCAGCAATAAATACTGGTATTCCGGTGTAGAGAACTATTTGTTTTCCTAGTGAATTTAAAGTTACTGACATGTAAATGAGAAAAAAAAGAACATCTTCTGCGTTTCTATATAATATATATATTTAAAGAGTGTTTGATCTAATGCGCAGTAAATTAATTAATATTAATTAATTATTTTGTTAGCATGTCGCATATGAAAGAATCTATATATATTGATGTTAAAATATTCTGGCTTATATTTATTTAATAATCGATTAAAATGAAGAGAAAAATGTCCGATGATTGATCATTGTTTGTCCTTCTCCTGCATTTTTTGAAGTTCCACTTTTTCTTCATCTTTAAATAATTTCAAAGTAGCGGCTTCTTCTTTTTCAACTGCTTTCTTATATAAACCAACGAGATACGTCTCAAGAAGGTGATCTATATTTTCTGCTGACTGTAAAGCGTTCAATAATTTGGGATTGATGTTCTTGTCTTTATCTATAACATGTTTTTCAATAAGAACACGGAATCGAGCTTCAGCAGTTTTTCGTGCATTGGCAACTATTGCTTTTGCTTCAGAATCCGCCGTTGACTCTGCAGGATTTGTTAATTTCAATATAAGTGTATTACATCGTTGTTGTATTTCATCAACATTGATTGTTTGCGCTTGACTACTACGATTCATCATGAAGTTTTTATACTCGAAAGCTTACTTTAAACAAAAGAAACGTTAAATACAAAGTACGGATGCGTATTTTATACGAACGCCTATCTGTATACGATTGGTTTTTTTTCAACATACAGGTAGTGATAACATAGTTATAACGTCACTTGCGTCTTCTTTTTTTGCTTGCATCCCAAGAATCATGGTATTTTATCAAAAAAATACAAACTATGTATTAAAAAAAAACCCAATCCCATAGAGATAAACGTCTCTATAAAATACGCATCCGACAAGTTTTATTTGAAAAATATAGTTCGTTTGCAATGATGAAGTTCCTAGATGATCTTTGGGCCAAAATACGCGCTAAAATCGGACGGGTCATAGCACGAGTCCTGGAATATATATGGGATTGGGTGGATATGAAAGTTCGAGAAAAAATACACGAATGGCAAGGTAAATCGGAAGACTTCAAAAAAGCATATGCATTAAGGAAATTTCACCAAAAAATTGTTGCTGAGTACGCTGCATTAAGGGAAAAACTGTCTCCCAGCGACTTGAAAGAATTAGACGAATTGTCTATCGATGATTAACTACAGTTGCTGCTTACTTTATCGCAATTTAATAATCCAAAATATGTTATGTTTCTTTTTTTTCTATATCAACAATAAATTTTCTATAATACTTTATATATCTGCATTTTCAAAGCATAATCATTTTCTTTTATTCATAATAAAATTCGAGAAAATCAGTCAAATATTTCTGCAGATTTCAAAGCTAAGATATTACCATATCCACCAGAAACTAAAACACGTCCATCCATTAAAACTGCTGCTGCATGAAACATTCTTGCTTCATTCATATTGTCAGTCATCGTCCAAGTTTCAGTTAATGGATCATATAATTCTGCAGTATCTTGCATATAACCTCGATATCCACCAGCAATTAAAACATTGCCATTTTTCGTAATAGCCGCAATATTATATTGTCGTTCCTCAGTCATATTTCCTGTTACTGTCCAAGTGTTTGTGATTGGATCGAATAATTCAGCAGAATTATACAGTTGACCGCGATCCCATCCACCGACAACTAATATTTTCCCATTTGCTAAAGTATGAATTGTATGAGCAAGTCGTACTTCATTCATACTACTGACAATCGACCATGTTTCTGTTGATGGATCATATACTTCAACACCGTTGAGAGGAACACCCTCAACACCCTCACTACGATAACCACCAGTAATCAGAACTTGTCCATTCGATAGCAATATTGCTGCATGCTCGTATCGTTTATCATTCATACTACTGGTTAATGTCCAAGTTTTACTTGATATATCATATAATTCAGCAGTATTTAAGAATTCATTACCAATAGTCCATCCGCCAGTGATCAAAACTTTTCCATTTGACAGCAAAGTTGCAGCGTGACCAGATCGTGAATCAATCATATCTCCTGTTCGAGTCCACTGACCTGTCAATGGATCATATAATTCAGCAGTATTTATTACAGTTGTCTCATCACCACCACCGGTAACTAGCACTTGACCATTGGATAGCAACGTTGCTGTATGATAACGCCGAGCGATGTTTATACTACCAGTCGGTGACCACGTCTCCGTCACAGGATCAAACAACTCAGCTGAGTTTATATTATTATCTCTCGGTTCTCCTGTTCCACCAACAACAAGCACTTTTCCGTCATCTAAGACTGTTGCGGTATGATAATTTCGTCCCTGAATCATACTACCTGTCATTGTCCATTCTAAATCCGAGATATGATTGCTATGAATATCCATCAAAACTTACTTGACTTTCGAGTAGTAGTATCAGTAACTGTTGTTGTTGTTGTTTCCAGTTTCAATGAAGAGTCTGTTGTTGGATCAAACTTTGTTGTTTCTAATTCAGATGTTGACATGCTCGTCAATTGTAATTCTTGTATTGTTATTTTTGGTTCTAATGAAGTCTCAGTTGCTGGATAGAAATTTGTTGTTTCTAGTTCAGATGTTGACATGCTCGTCAATTGTAATTCTTGTGTTGTTGTTTTTGGTTCTAATGAAGTTTCAGTTACTGGATAGAACTTTGTTGTTTCTGATTCTGATGTAAAAGTACTTAGTAATTCTACAGCTGTTGATTCTGTGTTTGATACTGATGATGCGAAAATGGTGGTAGTTGTAGTTGTTTTAGGTGCAAGAATAACGAATTTTAATAGTAGACCGATTAAAATGGCAATCAATGCTAATGTGATCAAACATGCCACAAGGATTTTGATCCGATGACGACGACAGCATCCTTGTACTTTCGTATGTATTATTGTATATTCATTATAAACTCGGTTAGAATACATGCTTCGATTGGAAATCATCTTTATGGTGAAAAAACAAGTCCATTTATTGAGTATTATAACATCGAAAATAATCTGTTAATACGACGTATAATGTAATTATTTATTTTTGACAAGAGATATTATCAATCATAAATATAGGTCACTTTAAGCTTAATACATTAAATCAATATGTACGTATATCGAGTTTTACATGATAAAACAAAACTGAAGTATATATTTACATTTTCTTTTGCTTTTGTTCTCATCATCACAGAAAAGAATGAATTTAAACATAATCATTTTTTTAACATTTATTTGAATAAATAATGATCGTACAAGGTTCAAGGGAGAGAAGAGAAAAAATAACAATGAGCATGTTTCTATTATGTCAAATCGTATTCTTTATACTTCGGTAAATCTAAAAATTTTATAAACATTTATTTATCAAGTTTTGTAAACATATTGAGGGTGAGGGTGTTAAGGGTTGGCTGAATATAGGATATGAAAAAATTAAAAATAGGAGATTCAACTTTACAGATCTTATAAAAAAAACCTGAGATACAAGGAAACAGTGTAGGAATATACGTAATTTTAGTTTAGTTGTATGCTATGAGCAATCGTATGAAGAATTTTTGATGGGGATACATAACTACGTAGTTATCCATAATTAAACATTTGAGAATAGAGTGATTTTTTCATGTTTTTCGATTGAAAAGAAATTCTCCAAGATATACTAAAAATATTCTGTTAAGAGTAGATTGAGAAAAGTTGCCAATAAGAATTTCGATCGAATTGAAATACATATCAATCGATTTTTGAGCGTAGTGAGTCTTCAATTACCGATGGTCGTTTGTTATTAATTCTCGTTTATCTGATTCTTTTAAAATAGCTTCGCAAAATCAAAAAATATTGATTTGAACAGTATCTCCCAAGAAAGATAAACTTTCACCAGAATTATCGTGACATGAGCGTAATTCGAAATCGAATTTTTGTTTATTGAAAGGGTAGTTCTGTTCAAATATAAAGTTTTCATATGATTTAAGAATTCTTCTCTGTTAGTAGAACTGATATATTCAAATGCATGATTAGAGTTTTAGTTTTCACTAAGTTTATAAATATAGGTCATTTTAATCTTAATACAATAGATCAATATGCATATTGAGCTCTACATGATGAAAAGAAATATTAGTGCAACCAAGCTAGTAGTGCACCTTCATGTGAATTGAAACGTAATCATTTTTTTTTAATATTTATTTGAATCAATAATGGTAATCCAAAGTGCAAGGTGCAACGAAGAGAAGAGAAACAAAAGAAATGGGTACTTTATGTTTTGGTAAATCTAAAAATTCTCAAACATTTATTCGCCGAATTTTGCAGACATATTTGAAATGTTTTTCGAAATCCATTACAAAGTAAATAGTTAAGATAGAAAGGTATACTATGACTAGTATACATAAATACCAACGAGATTTGTAGAATGAGATTTTCTATCTGTTTCCGTAAAACACTTTTCTGTTCAAAAGCCGTAGCAATCGCATAATCGAATGTAAACCAACGTAATGCATATGTTACTGTGAATAGACAAGCTTGTACGAATGTTAAAATAATTAAATCTCTATTCATACGACGGCTACCACTCAATGTTTCATTGTTCGAGACTCTCGGTTGAACACGACTACGTGATTTTTTCAAATGATACCATGTCAATATTCCACAAATACTATTACCAGCGATTGGAATACAAAATATAAGAACAGAAGTGTAAATATTAGTTATGATCGACCAAATACCAGGATATGGTGTGCATGTACCATTAGGGATACCATATGCAAAAAGACAAAAACTACTTGATATAATAAGAAATAATATAGAAGCAGCACAAATACGTTGAGCTAAATCAATTGAACTCAATTGTCGCCAACGATTATTGGGTGATGTCGAAACACATCGATCGAAAGATGCTAAGAATCCACATGTTATACCTACTAATGGCATGAATATTAGTAGATAATTACGTAATTTACACATATAAATATTCGTGTTAATTAAATTACTTCCGTTAGATTCAGTGAAATATCGAGCTATAACACCAAAACTAATAAATACTTGATTGGTTATTGTTGCAGAAAGTAAATAAAATATTGAAGCATTCTTTCGAAAATCTTTCATAGATAGTGTAATTAAATTCAATAGATTACCGATTGTACCAATTCCAAGTATAAAAAATAAGCCATAGATAGAAATAAATTGCGAAATATCTGGCAATGATACCATGATATTCGATAAAAAAATAAAAAATTATGATTCTGCTTTTATAGATATTCTTAAAAGAAAACAGATGCAATAGAGCGTATATGCTTTTAAAATTTCTTCTGACAATATTATAAATAAAACAAAAAGATGTCCGTAATTGAATGATAAATTATAGCAGTTTTTTTTATTTTGTCGAAGAAAAAAAAACATAGAATTACAATATTTAAACTGTTGGATAGCTGGCCAATGTAGCAATACCACATTGATTGTCCTTGTTACGACTCATGAAGATATAACCTTGTTGACCCCATGATGTACCCCATGAATTTTTAACAATATAATAATCTTGTCCATTGGCAGTGTCATAACCAACAGCTAAAACACCATGATCAAGTTGTGTTGCTGAACAAGCTTGTTCATTGTAGACACCTGATTGATATAATTGAAATGATGAGTGTGATGCATCAATAGCAACTGAAATCGGACCAACTGTTGCAATGGCACTTTGCAGAGCATTTTCATCTTGTTGAGCGACATCAGTGTAACCGGAATCAGTAGCACCAACATCAGCTGCTTTAAATCGGCATGTATTATCAACAGCTTCATATGGATAGGATGATTCAGTGTCGATACCATTGTTTTCTTGAATATATGTGAAAGCTTGATCCATTAAACCACCATTACAGCCCATGTTGCCTTGTTTTTGTGAACAATCAACTAAGTTTTGTTCGGAAAGTGAAACAAGTTGACCGGTTTTAGCAAAATGTTGTCCTTCAAGTGAACCAGTCGATGAGAAAGCCCAACATGAACCGCATTGACCTTGATCTTTAACTTCTGTTACATAACCTTTCGATCGCCAATCGACAGCATCTGGTAGCTGAGCATTGACTGGAGCAGTATGTACTCGTCGGTTAGCAGCTTTGGTTTGATTTTGTGCATTAACACGTAAACCATTCATGACTTGATTAAATTCTTGATTGGTCTACAAGATTTCTCAAATGGAATTCAAATCATCAAAAGAGAAATCTCATCAATTTACCAAATCAGCATAGTTGTTTAAACCAAGAGTGTACGAATGTAAACCGAGATCGTGTTCAAGATTGTGTTTTCGAATAATGGCAACATTAGCTTCCCAAGCTAAACGACTACAGAATGGATCAGAATATAAGACGACTTTTAGGATAATAATTGTATATGATCTTACCGAGCAACTTCTTCGATTGTTGAATATTGTTTTCCGAATCGAGTTTTGTAAAGAGTCCAATGAGCATCCAATTCAGTATTGAATCGTGGTGCTGAGTAGACACAAACGAAAAGAAGGCAGAGAGCAACGAAAGCTTTCATTGTAATGAAGATTTACAAGTTTTTCACACTGTCTTATATAGTATTTTTCTCGATATAAAAAATGCATCGTAGTATTAGGTACAAATGACAATTCATTTTTTTTTATTTTAAAAATAAAACATCATCATCATGCGTTCGATGCGTGTGCAACATATGTTATCTTTTATGCTGACTACGGTAAAAGAACGAAATATGCATACGTCAGTTGAAATTATTTAACTCGGTAGTCTTTTAAACGTAATTGTTTACCCCCAATGAAGTA
>Ga0209960_1002309_pt1 | contig 19519 bp, 19 predicted proteins | sample ThiBiot_500_plan_2_FD_183947 | JGI IMG/M metagenome (GOLD analysis project Ga0209960, IMG submission 183947) | Wastewater bioreactor microbial communities from Cape Town, South Africa - Thiocy_expt_500_plan (SPAdes) | ecosystem: Engineered > Bioreactor > Thiocyanate-remediating >...
AAAAAAAAAAAAAAAAAAAAAAAAAAAAAAAAAAGTTGAAATCCTTTGTGATAACTTTGTAAATTCAGGAATTAATTTTCACTAACTTCAAAGTCAACGTGGCCGAGTGGTTAAGGCGTCTGATTAGAAATCATATGGGGTCTCCCCGCACAGGTTCAAGTCCTGTCGTTGACGTTACTCTTTTTTTTTTTTTCATTATTGTTTATTGTTGATTTTTCTTTTTTTTTTTTTTTTTTTTTTTTTGATTTTTTGATATTCATTTTTTTTCAGATTGAAATAAAACAAACAAGAGATCTCAAATCTTTTTTGCTTGTTTTTCAAAGACGTCACCATCAAAAAAAAAGGGACAAACACAAACAAAAGCAAACAAAAGTTCGCTTTTTCAAAAAAAGTTTGCTTTCAGCAAAAAAAATGAGCAAAGAAAGAAAATTTGCTTGAAAGCAAAAGCAAAAGTAAAAGCAAAAATGAAAGGTATAAAACAAAATGATTTTTTTCTTTTTCCTTTTTTTTTTTTTTTCAAAACATCAAACAATTATAACATTTTAACTTCAAATAACAATAACAGATTCCTAAACTTATTTTAAAAACCAAAATAACAAAACCAAAAACCAAAAAACCAAAGATGGAAAGCGAATTTTATATTGCATGTTTGAATGGAAACATTGAAGAAGTTCAAGAATTATTAAAAAACAATGAACTTGATGGAAACTTTAAAGATCTTGATGGAAGAACTCCTTTTTATTTAGCTTGTAGAAATGGACATTTTAACATTGTCAAACAATTATTAAATGATGAAAGAATTGACTTCAATGAACCTGATCTTGATGGAAAAACTCCATTTTTTATTGCTTGTGAAAATGAACACTTTAATATCATTAAATATTTATCTCATGAAGAACTTATTGATGTTAACAAACCAAATAAGAATCATGAAACTCCATTTCTTATCACTTGTCAAATTGGATTCTTTGAAGCTGTTGAATTCTTTCTCAATCATGTTCAAAGAATGGATATTAATCAATCAAATAATAATGGAGTCTCTCCTTTCTCAATCTTATGTTTATATCAATCTTTTGATCTTCTCAAATTATTCTTCAATTCCAAAAGAGCAGATCTCAATCAACCTAATCTTCTTGGAGAAACACCATTTTATCTTGCATGTTCAACTCATCAAACTGAATTGGTCAAATTTCTTCAAGAATTGTTTACAATTGATGTGAATCAATCAACACTCAAAGGAGAAACACCATTATTTATTGCATGTGAAAAAGGATATGTTGATATTGTTGAATTACTTTTAAACGTTGATCAATTCATTGAAATAAATAAAGCCAATCACAATGGAGAAACACCATTATTTATTGCAAGTTTGAAAGGACATATTGAAATAGTCAAGTTATTATTAAGTCATAAAAAGATCAAAGTGAACAAACCAAATAAAAATGGACAAACACCTTTTAATATTGCAACTTACCAAGGACATTCTCAAATTGTGGATTTATTATCATTGAAAAATGATTTTGAAATGGAATTTATTATCAATTTGGAAGATTTAGATGATATCACTCCTTTTTCTATTTCTTTTCCTATTGAGAATACTTTGATTTTCTCTTTGTAATTTATCAAAATAAACAAAAAATGTAAAACTAAAATAAAGAATAAATGTTGTCAATCTAGAATTACAAAACTTTTTATTTATTTATTTATTTATTTATTTATTTATTTGAATAATTTATTCTTTATTTTCATTCTTCTTTGGATGATAAAGAAACTTCTCAAAGTTTTTGATTTTTTTGGAAAGTTTTTCATTGATATTTTATTTTTTCTCTGAGTCAGCGAAAAAAAAAAAAAAAAAAAAAGAAAAAAATCAGAATAAGCAAAATTGAAATTGACAAGTCCCATAAACAAGAAAAAGAGTTAAAGAAAGAATAAATAATGAGAGTGAATGAATATGTTTAAACTTTAACTTCTCGGCCTATTGGCTATGATTAGTTGTAGTATCTGTTCTTATCAGCTTAATATCTGATATGGCTTCCACTAGAATCCACTCGATATTAAACTTATTTTTCTCATTATTAGATTTGCGGCATTTTGATTGGTTTGCCACATCCTATCAAAATTTCAGAAAAAAAAGACAAAAAAATAAAATAATAAAATAAAATAAAAATAAGGAAAAGTAAAATTTAACAAAAAAAATTCTTTTTTTATTGAAATCCTTGATTTTAATCAGAAAACTAACAACAACATTGATCCAAATGTTTTATTATTTGCTTTATTTTATGTTTTTTTTGAATTTTTTTTTTTTTTTTTTTTTGTTTTTTTTTTTTTTTTTTTTTTTTTTTTTTTTTTTTTTTTTTTTTTAATTTTTTTTTTTTTTTTTTTTTGGTTTTATTTTCCTTTTTCTTTTTCCGCCATTTTTGTGTTTGTTCGTCAAAAAGTTTTTCCTCTTTGAAAGCTTTCTTTTTTTTCGTTGTTGCTTGTTGTTAACAAATTTTGGCGGACACAATTTTCCTCCTTCAACTCTGCATTTCAAAAAATAAGAGCCTGCAGAAACAAATAAGAGTATGAATAGTTCAGATAAATGTAATTTTTTAAGAGGGATTCAATAATGTTACTTTCATCTTATAGATCTTTTTATTTCAAAAGCTATCAAGAAAATTCATTTTTTTGGGAAAAAACGACAAAAAAATTTAAAACACGAATATTTTAATATTTTAATTAATGGATTTTTGAGACAAAAGTATAAACAAGAAGCTGATCTTTCACTCTATCTAAAACATTTCCTCTTATTGTTAACAAATAATCCATTCATTAGCAATGATATTTGTTCATTAAAATTTGAAAATGGTGGACGAAAAAAACTTCCGCCACTCTAATTTTCTCAATGAGTTGAATTCCATTTGAAGAGATTTTACTACCATTCGATTCCTCTCATTGAATGGCATTAAGTGTTGAAAATTTTGGGTTGAGTGAATTCGTGTGGTCTTAGATATTTGAAGTATTCCATTCAAAATTCAAGAGCGGATTCCAAAAAAATTTTTTTTTGTTTTTTCTTTGTTTTTTGGTGGAAGTCCCTGTTTTTTTGGCGGCAGTTTTTGAACACAACCATTTTGAAAAGTTTGGCTTGAAAAAAACAAACCAAAGTTCCGCCAAAAAAACAGAGACTTCCGCCAAAGAAACAAAGCAAAAAACAGCAAAAACAAAACAAAAAAAACAGCAAAAAACAAAAAAAAATTTTGGTTTTGATTTTTGATTTTTGTCTTATTTTCTGAAATTTTGATTGGATGCGGCAAACCAATCAAAATGCCGCAAATCTATTTTGAGGTTTGTTCAAATTCAGCTTGCTGTTTTTTTTGACTTCCTCATCTCATGAACTTGGTTTCGCACTATTTCCAAGCTTTTGTGGGGCTATTTCTCTTCTTACCTTTCTTCAAAAATCTCAAAAACTTTTCAAAATCTTCTTTTTTTCTCTTTTTTTTCATTCTTCTTCACTCGAGAGAAGTTGTAAAAAAACAGACAATAAAAAAATCTATCACTTTTTTTTTTTTTGTGACTTTATTGTGGAGCTTGAGTAAAAACAAAATTGTGGATTATGAGTTTTGATGAACGTTCGGATTTGGGCTTGGATTTTGAATCATAGGGTTTCTTTGTTGAAAAGCTTGAGGATTTTGAACAGGTCTTTGTGGAAAATTGTTCATGGGATTTGGATTTTGAGGTTGATTTTGATTCACCATCATTCTATTTTGAGCTTGAGGTTGATTTGGAACTTGGTTTGGATATTGATTATGATTTGGGATTGGTGTTTGGTTCTGAGGAGGAATTGGTCTTCCAACAGAAACTTTTCTTTGAACAACTTTCTTGTCTATTTGTTTATTGAAATTCATTTGTCGTATTTGTTCATCATATCAAAAAAAAAAAAGAGAGAGAAATACTTTGCATTCCCATTTGCATTGGAGGAGGGTTTTGAATCGGATTATTACTTTGGGGAGGATTCATTATCGGCTGGTTTGTCGGGTTTGGATTAATATATGCACCTAATAATGAAAAGAACATACATTAAAAAAAAATTAAACATCAATATTGTTTTGAAAAAAAAAATTACCTTTTGTTTGAGGAGTTGATATTCTTTGTTTCATGAGATTCGGATTTACATTTGGATTTAAATTTACATTATTAACATTTTGAGGATGATTTATAGTATTTGGATTCATATTTTGAGGAATAGCATTAGGGTTCATCCGTTGTTGACCTGCTTGTATTGGGACCATATTTTTATTCGCCATATTTGGTGGGATTGATCTAATAATAATATTTATTTGAATTATTATTTAAAAAAATGAATATGAATATAATTAAAGAAATACTGTTTTTTCGCAAGTTGATTTTGCATATTTTGGGGTGGAATATTGGGTTGATTTTGATTTACATTCTGATTTACATTGGGATTGAGGTTTGGAGTTGGATTATGATTGATATTTGAGTTTGGATTCATACTTGGACTTCGATTAAGATTTTGGTTTGGAATTTGATTTGGAGTTGGAGCTGGATTTGGAATTTGATTAGGATTTTGAATTTGATTTGGATTAGGATTAGGAATTTGATTAGGATTTTGATTTGGGTTTGGAATTTGGGTTGGATTTGGGTTCATTTGAGGATTTGGAACTGGTTTTCTTTCAAACTCTTTTGAGGTATCACTTAAACACTCATAACTTTCCCAAGCTAGTTGACAACGAATGTTTTCAAGGTGAGATTGAAGTATTTTTTCTTCATTAAATTGGAATCTAATAAAATAGAAATTCAATATCCCATTCCATTGTACATGTATTGGATTCAAATAATAAGAAAAGATTACTTTGATATCTCAGTATTTGTCACATTATCAAATGATTTTCCAACTTTTAATAATACTTCGAAATATTGTGTATTCGAAATTACTTTGGTAACCTCAATAACAATGAAATCCTAGATAATAATGCAAAGCAATGAATAAACAAAAAAAAAATTATTTACTTCAATATTGAAATTTTTGGGGGAAAAAAAAAAAACAAAAATCATTACCTTTTCTTTTGTTTTTCTCTCAAACCGAATTGTTCTAATCTTTGATCTTCTTTCAGTTGGAGGTACTGGGAAGTTTGATGTATTTGGATAAGGAGAAACTGGGAAGCCACGATGACAAGCAAAATCATTGGGAACGGATTGCTTTCTATAAACTTGTTTGTTCCCAGATTTATCAAAGCTTGATTTCCTTTTTTTTTTTTTTTTGAATTATATTTTTTTAAAAAAAACTCATAAAGAAAAAAAAGAGAGAAAGGGTACCACATATATTCAGGTACAGAATCAGCATTTTCAACTTTCTTTTGCTCAAGGAAATTTAATAGTTCGAATTTCTAGAAAGAAAGAAAGAAAGAAAAAAAAAAGGAAAAAAAAAAAAAAAAAAAAAAAAAAAAAAAAAAAAAAAAAAAAAAAGAATGAGGAATAGGATAATGAAATGATTTAATTAATTAATTAATCAATTCAGGAAAAAAAAAAAAAAAAACCTTAATTGAATCTTCAGAATCGGTTTCATCTTTAATAAGACGTTGAATGCGTCTTCTTTTAGTAAAACGGGAAAATTTGTGTCGGTTATAATTGATTACTAGAAACCAATTTTGAAGAAAAAAAAAAAAGAAAGAAAAAAATAGAAGAAGGTGAATGAGAATTGGGATGAGAGAACAGAAGTTTTGTTGTTATTATCACCATTTGCAACAAGAGCTACGTTAACTGAAGGATCAAGACAAAGTGGATTTGAAGTTGCATGAATTAATTTTTTCTCGACCTCAAAACAACGTTCATCAGTAACTTGAACTAAAATGAAAACATAGGAAGATGAAAAAAAAGAAAAGAAAAAGAAAAGAAAAAAAAAGAAGAAAAAAAAAGAAGAAAAAAAAAAGAAAGAATACAATTTTGGCTATGTAAAAGTTGTTGGAGATCTGTTACAATTGTCTCAAAAGATGGACGAAGTAGAAGTTTTCTAATTTCAGGAGGATTAATATTTCGATGATTTCGAACCTATTTTCAATTTATTTTATTTTATTTTATTTTATTTTATTTTATTGCGAACTTGGAAAAAAAAAAAAAAATACTTCGACTACTAAACATCCTTCATAATATTGACATTGTGAATCAAATAAATCAGATATTTCAGCAGGGATATACTATTTGTTTTTTGTTTTTTGTTTTTCAAAATATGAATAATAAAAAATAAATAAATAAAAAAGGAATTGAAGAAGAAAAAAAAAATTAACGTTAGAATCAATTGCAGATAAGAATGATTCCATCATAGCATCGTAAGGAAATGAACCGGGAACATTTTCAAAAGCAAAATTATGTTGATAAAGATGAAGGATTAAGGAAGGTTTAAGATCACTAAAACTTTGTTTATCTACTGCATAAAACCCTTGAATAATATTTGAGTCCTTATTTGGATCTCTCATTGAACTTTTATATTCAAGAAATCTACGTTTAAGACAATTTTTTGGTCCAAAAGCTTTAATTTTTGAATCCTATAATGAATAGATGAAAGAATTAGAACTTATTCAAGAAGTAAAAAAAGAAAAAAGAAAATCAGACAATTTTTTTCTGTCTAATTTTATCATAATAATGGGCTTCTGCATCTTGAACGAGTTTCTCAATAGGTGTTTGGGCATTTCCATTTAAATATTTGATTTCTTTATCTTTTAAATCAACCTAACAATATTAATTAAGAAGTTGAAAGAAAAAGAAAGAAAGAATGAATTACTTCCATATCACTACCGAGTTGATGATTCTCTATTTTAGGTGTTGCATTGTGATTATTATTTACAAATTGATTTTTTTTTGGGAGTAGTTCTATTTTATTTATTTTTTTCCAGTTAGAAAAAAACAAAAACAAATATATGTTTCTTCCAATTCTCAGCTTCAATTATAAAATGAGAATTTTACCTTTATTCAAAATTTTAAATGAGATCTTTTCATTCCTTACTTCAGGTAAACAATTAATATTCATCTCTAAGTTATCTACTTTGGAAAAAAAAAAAAAAAGAGAGAAGTTAAAAACCATCTTAAGAGAAAACTGTTTTCATTCATGAAGAAATAACAAAGATAAACCATGATTGTTAATGATTCCTTCCATAGGAATTCCAACTCCATCTACTTCTGTCATTATTCTACTTTATATCTTCTACTATCTTCTGCTTTTTGCTCCTTTGAGGTTCATCCAATATTCCAAAAATTCAAACAAATAAGTTTGAAACACTTTTTAATTCCACAACAAACTCTAATTCTACAAATACTACAAAAGTTTTTCTTTAAAGTTCACTTCTAAAAAAACCTTTCTTTCTCTCTCAATATTTCTGAAAACTTCTTCCCTGTGTTTACAAAACCGGAATCCTTTGAAAATCCTATTGAATTTTTTTTTTTTTGAAAAAAGTTAAAAGAATTATTATTTCATTTAATTAATCCAAAACATTCATAAATTACTTCAAACCAACAAACACTATTATAAAAATTAACAAGCATTCACTAATTAATTCTCTAATTCCTTCATTAATTCTTCATCAACAACAACAAAAAAATAAAGTTAAGTTCAGAAGCATTTTTGAGATTTCAATTAGAAATGTTAAAGTGAAAAATGAGTAAGGTTAGTAAAATAATAGGTTTGTGAATTGAAAAAAAATAGTTATGCATAAGAGTTGGAGATGAACAGTTATTTATTGGAGTTGTTAGTTTTTGTGTTTTGGAGAAAGAGATGGCGAAAAAATCTCGGTCGCCAATGGTTTTGGGATTCTCTTTTTTTTTTTCTTTTTTTTTTGTTTTTTTTTTTCTCTTCCTTCTTTTTTTTTTTTTTTTTTTTTTTTTTTTTTTTTTTTTTTTTTTTTTTTTTTTTTTTTTTTTTTTTTTTTTTTTTTCTTTTTTCTTTTTTCTTTCTTCTTTCTTCTTTCTTCTTTTTCTTTTTTCTTTCTTCTTTTTCCTTTTCTCTCTAAAAAAATAAATTTGAATTAGATCATTGCTTAGCAGCTTGGATGCAAGATTGGGATTATGTATATAGATTAATTAATGAAAACCTGATTGAAGATATTAATGAAGGAAATTGGACACTTTTACATTGGAGTTGTTGGAATGGAAATTTAGAACTTGTAAAACTCCTTTTATCTAGATATAAAAGCACAATTGATATTAATAAACAAGATAGTAATGGAGTAACACCACTTCAAAATTGCTTATTATTTGGAGAATTTGAAATTTTTTATCTCTTATTTGACCAAGAAGAGATTGATTTAGGAAGATTAAATTCAAATGAAGAAGGATTATTTTTTATCGTTTGTAAGAGAGGATTAATCGATCTTTTTGAACTCTTAATTAAAGATCCTAGAATTGATATCTCAAGGCCTACCTCAGAAGGTATAACCCCATTTTTTGTTGCTTGTCAAAAAGGTTATGAAAGGATAGTGAGGACATTATTGAATGATGAGAGGATAGATGTGAATATGGAAACAAAATCACGATTAACTCCATTTTTTGTTGCTTGTGCAAGTGGACAATTTCAAATATTTAAATTATTAATTTCAGATGAGAGGGTAGATGTTAATAAGACTCAAAATGATGGGGTAACACCACTCTTTATTGCTTCTCAAAATGGATTTTTAGATATTGTTAGAGTTTTATTACAAGATAACAGAACTGAAGTAGATAGACCAATGGATGATGGAAGAACTCCATTTTTTATTGCATGTCAAAAAGGTCAATTGGAAATCGTTCAATTGTTCCTAAGTGATGAAAGAATTGAACTCAATCGGCAAATGAATGATGGAAGAACACCTTTTTATATAGCATGCCAAAATGGTGAATTGGAAGTTGTAAGACTCCTTCTTCATGATCTTCGAATTGATGGAAATAAAAAAATGAATGATGGAAGGATGTCTATTTATATTGCTTGTGCAAATGGATATTATGAAATAGTAAAACTTTTAATTGAGAATGAAAGAATTAATATAAATGAGAGTGCAAATGATGGATCCATTGCCTTTTTAATTGCTTGTCAAAATGGATATTTAGAAATAATTGAGCTTTTACTTCATGATCAAAGAACCCTTGTAAATAAATCAATGACAGATGGAAGAACACCCTTTTTCATTGCTTGTCAAAATGGTCATGATAAAATTGTTCAATTATTACTCAAGGATAAAAGAATAAATATTAATCAACCAATGAATGATGGAAGAACCCCTTTATGGCAAGCTTCACAAAATGGTCACTTGAATGTCATCAAATACATCTTGGAAAGTGATAGGAGAGCTAGTTTGAATGATGAATGGAGTGGGAATCAAAAAACTGCAATTGAACAAGCAAAACGAATGTCAGTTCTTGGAAAACAACCTTGGGAAAAAACAGATGAAGAAGCAGAAATAAGACAAAAGAATTGCCTCAAAATTGCTGACCTTCTTGATGAATTTATTAAAGATGAAGAAAAGACAAAGTTTAAATTAAGAGTTGAGTTAGGAATATTTCAATCTCAAGCATCAGATATTTTTATGTTAACTGTCATGCTTTGTGATGGATATTATAATTTTTGAATGACTTTAGTAATAATAAAATTGTATATTAAAAAAAATTTCAAGACTATAAATAAGACTTAGTTTTATTTTTTTTTAAAGATATCAAGGAATGTTTTTGGAGTAGATTTACAGTAAAGCATCAAAACTTGATTGAGGTGTGTTACTTTGATTTCTTGAAAAATTTCCATTGATGCTTCTCCATCAATCTATTTATTTGTTTATTTATTATAATTATTAATTCTTTAATTTATTTTATGATTTTGAAAACTTACTTGCAGAGGTAACCTAGTTTTTTCTAAACATTTAATACTTAAGTTATTTCCTTGACAAACTCTATTTGCAGTTCTAACTCCCATCTTAATAGTACCCATATGAAAGCTTCCTTCAACACTTAAAATTTCAAGTGTTTCATCATCAAATGAACATTTATCAAATTGCTTTAATTAATAAATTTATAAAAATTAATCTTCGATTTTCATACATTTCAGAAGAAAAAAAAATTACTGAGTCTTTTTTCTTGTCCGAACCCCAAATATTAATTCCTCCTCCATAACTTATTTTTTTAAAAAAATCAGAAAAAAAAAAAAAAAAATGAAATAAAAAGGAATATTTACCTAGGAATATTTAATAAAATAATTTCTTCACATTTTGGGAGGGTAACAGTTGTTTCATTCTAATAATTATTTTTGATTTCAATTTTTTTTTTTTAATTCTAATTCGATTTGAATTTTTTGGAAAAAAAAATACATTCGTTACAGCTAATTTCTTATTTAAATCTTTGCAAGAACGGACAATTGAATCTAAAAATCCATCATAAGCGTAAGCGGCTTTGTTAATTGTTCTTGAAGAAAAGAATTTCTCATTTTGACCACGCCATACACCAAAATCATAAGCTAGTTTTGCACCCATTCTGATTTGATTATTTATTTATTTATTTATTTGACCTTTTATTCTATTTTCGAAAATGAAAAAAAAAAATAAAAGAAAAAATACCCAATCGAAAAATAATTGTTCATGGACTTTTTAGTTTCTTTTCCTTCCTCATCAATAATTGTTACTTCCCATCTATTATAGTAATTTTATTTATTTCCAAGTTTGAAAAATATAAAATTACCTATCCATTTTCTTTTGTTCAGAATTTTCAATCTTGGTTAAAAATTTTTGAACATTTTCTCCATCATAACCACTACCCCATCCAAAAACTCTAGCAAGATCATTTCCTAAAATAAAGAGTATTTTTTTCATTGTTTTTCATTCTTTCTTTTCCAATATGTTGATTGATTGATTCATACCTGTTCCTAATGGTAAGATTGAAATTGCACATTTATCATGTATTTTTAATTCATCAATTCCTGAAAGTACCCACGCTACAGTTCCATCTCCACCACAAGCAAGAACACGAAATTGAGAAAAAAAAGGGGAAAATTTTTTAAGACTATTTTTTTTTTTTTTTTTCCAAAGAAAGTCAATAAAGTTAATTCAATGGAAAAAAAGAAAGAAAGAAAAAAAAAAAAAAAAAAAAAAAAAAAAAAAAAAAAAAAAAAAAAAAAAAAAAAAAAAAGAAAAAAAAATCTGAAAGGTACCCTTTTACTGGACCTCCGTCTGTAATATCAAAAATTTGAACAGGATTAAGAACTCTTTGAAAAGCTTTCATCAAAATACTTCCTCGATTTCCTCCGCTCTTTGGATTTAAAAATACAATCAATGGAGATGTTGGAGCCTTGTCCAGATTCTATTTTATTATTTAATTTAATTCAATTTAATATTTGGAAAAAAAAAAATCTTGAGATCCTACTTTAAATGTCCATTTTTCTTTTTCTTCATCTTCAAATTCAATACATTCTTCAGGAATAACTAATCCAGGATAAAAGCCTTTAATATGTTGCTTTTCCCTCTCCTGAGTCATTTTTCGAAAATCGTCTTGATTCTAATATTTGGTTGTTGTTGTTTTCGTCTTTTTTATTGAAAAAAAAAAAGATCTAATTGATAATAAAAGGATATCAAACCTTTGCTGATACAGATAATCGACTCCGTTTCTTGGCTTCTTTGTTTTGAGTAACATCTTCTTGAGTTTTAGGTCTTACACATTTTGGATTGAAATATCCTGTTGATCCAAAGATACTTCCCTTTTTAATTTCGAATTGAAAGATTTTTTAGAAATTAATAATGTTTAGGGAAAGAGGAAGAGAAAGAGGAGGGAAAGAAAAAAAAGAAAAAAAAAAAAAGGGAAAATTACTTGCCATAGATCATCTTTTTCTTTTTTGATCAATGTAATTTCATCTCCAATCAAGAAAGAAAGATCATCAACTTTTGATGCAGCATGATTTGCAATTGCAACATATACATTTTCTAAATCTTGTTCTTTATCTGAAATACTTCCGTTTCCATTCTCCTCAGAGAGTCTTTCTGAGAGTCTTTCTTTTTCTTTTCCTTTTTCTTTTGATTTTTCTTTTCGTTCATCTTCATCTGTTTCTTCATCTTCATTTTCATTTTTATTATCGTTTTCTTTCATGCTGACTTTCTCTTCATTTTCATTTTCTTTATCATCTTTTTCATGTTCCTCTCCTTCTTCTTTTTCATTTACTTCATTATTCTCTTTTTCATTTTCATTTTCTTGTTTCTCAACTTGCTCTCCTTCACGAGCCTCTACTTCCTCCATCTTCCTCTTCTAAAAAAATGTCAATTCAAAAATACACTACTTATAAATAAAAGTATTTTTCCTTCTTAGTAAGCCTGTTTCACTATTGAAAACCAAGACCTATTATTAAATTGAAACAATTAGTTATCAATTAAATATTAAAACAATAAAGAACAATCCAAAAAATCACTTTTCTTTTCAAAATTTTATAAATCCAAAAAGTCAAAATTCAATTTTTTTCTGAGTTCTTATTATAAAACTCAACTCAAGAACAATTTTACAAAAGAAAATTGAAATAAATGAATTGAATTTTATTCAATTAACGTTCAATTAATTGATAGTTTATTAGGTTTTATTGAAAATGAGAAGAATATTCTATAATTAAAAAAGGGACAGAATGAAAATGAAACAGTTTTCTGGATCCTTTTCTGAACCCGCAAAAAATAAACAAATAAACAAATAAACAAATAAAATAAAAAAATATCAACAAATATATAAACGAAGTGAGGTATAGTTGTTGTTGTTGTATTCTACGAGTTCAGTTAAGTTAACTTATGGGGGAGTTATAAGTGTTTGAGTCAAATGGTTTATTTTTTTTTTCTGGAAAGTAAAATTTCTCAAGAAATCCTTAATTAGGCACTTCTTGGAATCTAATCTCCAATAAAAAAACATGGCGAATTTTTGTTGCTCTTGTTCTTCTTGTTTCACTTTACTTTCACTTTCACTTTCTCGTTCTTAACAGAAGAAAAACAACTTTGACAAGTGAAGTTAGATCTGAATAACCTTATTTATTTATTACATTAGCGCCAAAATGGTTTTTCATTCGAATGGGCTTCGAATTGCAAAGGGTTTGTAACTTTTTTTTTTTTTTTTTTTTTTTTTTTTTTTTTTTTTTTAAAAAAAAAAAAAAAAAAAAAAAAAAAAAAAACTAAAAAAAAATAGAGAATGTTTTCCTTGGAGTTGAGTTCCTTTTTTCCTTTTGCTGTCTCAAGAGGTTCAGTTGAATTGGAAGGTTCTTGCCTTTGAGAACTTCTTTTTTTTAATTTGATTTTTTTTCAATAGTTTACTTGTTGTTATCATATTTTTTCGCGAAAAACATGGCGGAATAAAGAAAACTCTGGTTCGAAAAAAAATTCTCGCTGTCATTGTTTTTTTTTTCAACAAAACTCAATTTTCTTGGCGACTACACCTTTTAAAATATATAGATATAGGTCCACCATTTTTTCTTCTTTTTCTTCTTCCCTTCTTTTCTTTCTTTCATTTCTTCCTTATTTTTCCATTACATCTTTATTTCTTTCTTTTTTCAATACTTTTGTTGTTTTTCAATTTGTTACAATGCAAAAAAACCAAAACCTTGAACTCATGCCCGATGACCAGAGCATAAAATTGTTGGCAAATTTTTTTGGATTTCATCCCAGTATAAAAGAGGATTATAATTCCAATTTTCTAAAGCATCCCAATTTTGTCCCTTGGGAACAAAGAAATGATTGTTTGATTTTTTTTTTTTTTTTTTTTTTTTTTTTTTTTTTTTTTTTTTTTCATTTATTATTTCTCATTCGTAACCTCAATTTCTCTTTTGAACTTTTTTCAAACGAATAGACAAAAGCTTTAGGATTGATGGAGAAATAGATGTGTTCCCGGGATTTTTGCATGCCACTCTTGCGAAACAATTTGTTGCTAATAACCAAAATAATGTCGACTTGTCCAGTTTAGGGAAAATAGAAGCAATACCTACCCAACTCCAAATCAAAAAAAAAAAACAAAGAGAATTTTTGATTCTCAACCTTTCTGTGGATGTGGAGGAAATCAAAAAAAAATTTGGGAACACAGCTCAATGGACATCGGACCTCCATATCACCTTGGGGAAGTATCAGAAGCATACACTTTCAAAAACAATGATGAAAAAATTTCGGATCTGGATTCAAACTGCGACACTATATTTTGAGGAAGTTAGGGCTGTGTTCCCTGGAATCCCTCAAGACCCCTCAACACTAAACAACCACTACTCCCGAAAATTTGACATGAGCTGGAGTTTTGTAATTTTTTTTTTTTTTTTTTTTTTTTTTTTTTGATTCTAAAGAATCCCGCACCAATTCCAGTCCCTCAACAACCTCAACAAATCCCTCAACAACAACAACCTCAACAAACTCAACAATCTCAACAAACTCAACAAACTCAACAAAAACAACAAAAACCACAATCCCAACAAAAACAACAATCTCAACAACAAACTCAACAAAAACAACAAAAACAACAATCTCAACAAAAACAACAACCTGCTAAAGAGAAATCTAAAGAGAAAGAGCCATTCCCTGATGAAATTAGACAAAAACTTGAAAGTAATGTCTCTGTTGAATTTGTTAACTCACAAGTTTGTCTCTCTGCTTCTTATTACTTTACTACAAGGAAGTATCATGGAATCGCTTCATATTTAAGAGTTAAATCAGAGAATGAAAGAGTTCATGGACTCAAGATTGCTGACTTTATTGTGAAAAGAGGATATCCTATTTCTTTTCAATATCTTGTATGAAATTCTTTTCTTCTTTTTTTTTTCTTTCTTTCTTTCTTCAATTTAAGACAATCCAAATTCATTTTTAGAATGAACAATTTTATTCTTTATTCTCCATTCTATTTCTATTTCTTTTTTCTTATTTTTGTTAAATAAAAATATCTTTCTTTTTTCTTTTTTAAAAAAGGAAGTACCTCCAAAAGGAAATGACTGGGCAACTGCTTTAGATGTTTGGGAAGCTCTTTTAGATGCAGAAGCCTCAACAACTACAAAAATTAATGAAATCATGAACCTCGCTAAACAACTCAATGATCATACAACCTCCTCATTTTTGAAAGAACATATTGACATACAAGTTGCTTCTGAATATAAAGTCTCAACCATCGTTGAAAAAGTGAGAGCTTATATGTCTGTTCCAGGATTACTTTATCATTTGGATCACGAATTAAAACTTTCAGCTGAAATTTAAAGAAAAGGCAAAAACAAAAATATGACAACAAAGAAATTAGAAAATTTTTGATGAGCTAACACAATAATAAATCTAATAATGAATTCATAAGTTCTTTTTTTTTTTGAAAAATTGCTAGAAAGTTGATTGTTAATTGATTCATAATAGAATGAGTTAATGATTTGGAATAAATAAACTTTGAGTCAACACTTTTCTTCTACTTCTTTCAATTGAAGTAGAATCTACTATTAGTTTTTTTAAGAAAACCACAAATTAATGAAAAACAAATTGTTAAAGCTAAGAAAGTTATTTATTTGCTCTTGTTTATTGTTTTTTTCAGAAAAATATATTATTCAAAGAGTCAATTATTTCTTGACAACTGATACCAAGCTTTGAGAGAGCTGTTAATTATGTTTTGAAAAATGATTTTCAAAAAAGAGATAAAAAAACAAATACTTTCAAAAATTATTTCATTCGAGAAAAGGGCATCTAGTTTTAAGAAGAAAACAAAAGAGAATTAAATGATTCGAAGGTATAGATTTTTTTTTTAAAAAAAACAAACAAACCTGAAATTTCAACACTCAAAATCGAATCAAGGAGCAGCTTCTCTATCAGCAAAGAATTTGTTTTAAATGTGAGAGAAATATTTTTGTAATTAGAAAAATCTTGTAAGTCAGGGGAAAATTCTTCCTAGTGAATGTATGTATGTGGGATGCAAATTCCATCGAGACTCATGAAACTGAAATAAAGAAAAGATGTTCATTAATTGAAACAAAATATAAGATTTAATAACAGTAATAAATTAAATAGAAATAAATTAAATAAATAATACCTCAAAAAAACATACTCAAAGATAATTATTTCTCTTTTGAGTTATGAAGAAGGATTAATGCAATGACCGCATCAGCCAGATCAAATGTCAGAATTAAGTGGCTTTATCATATCCCTAACAACAAGGTTCGGCAAAAATTAGTTGAATTGGAGCAACTAAGTGAAGAAGATCTAATTGAATTGTTGCAGCACGACAAGCTGGAAATCACAAACGATGCTTATAAAAACAGGGTCACCACAGTCAATTTTCCTATGGACATAAACTAATGATCCTCGAACGGAAAGAGTCCATCCATGTGTGCATGCTAATCCATTAAGTGCACCGAGATCAAAGAGCATTGCAAAATTTTTTCAACAGCCTCTCAAAGAATTTATAGCAACAAATTATATGCTGGAATCAAAATAAAATAAAAGGAAATAAAAGAAATCAATTGAAGTGGAGAAATGTTTTTTTGGGAAAAAAAAAAGGAGAATAATAATTTTCGAAAACAAATAGTGAATTAAATTATACTGTCTGAGCCATATGACCCTGAAGCAGCTGGAGCACCTGTATGGTTTTGCAGCTGGCACCAAGCCTACAAACTAAAGATGGACAAGCTCTTTGACGACTTTTCGGAGCTGGAAAAGAACTGGAAGAGTCAAAGACCCACCAAGCTCAGCCCAAAAAAAAAATCGGGCTAAATAAATGCGAAAGAAAGATACTAATTCGAGCTGTCAATAGAAGAATTTTTTGTGACTGAATAAAATAAAATAAATTAATTAAAAGAACATAATTTTCTTTGAAACTTTGAAACATACTTCAATAACGATAACAACACAAAAAAAAAAAAAAAAAGTATTGAAACCTGAAATACTGTATGCATTATTATTTTTTAGGTGAAAATTTCCTTCGAAACAATTTGGAAAGATCTTAAGTGTATTTTATTTTCGAGGCTCAAAAGGATGTGATTAAGACTCCTTCGCATAAATCATTTTCTCTGAGAGCATCCAAATCGTCTCTTTTTTTATATGAAGAATTTGAATTGAGCAGAAGGAAATAAAGGAAAAAAAGAAAAAAGAAAAAAGAAAGAAAAAAGAAAAAAGAAAAAGAACAACTAATACCTTGAAAGATATTTTCCTCGTTCAAAGAATCAAAGCCAAAGTCCAAATAAAAAGTAAATTTCCTAAATCATTTTTGTTGATAATGAAATCATTTCCATTCAATGAAATAGTCTTTTTTTGTTTATTATTTTGTTGATAGTTAGCATAATAATAAAAGTAAAACAATTTGAATCTCAAAAATTTAAAAAAATCAAAGAGGTGTTGAAATAAATACCTGATGATTCCTTGACAAGTGAAGAACAACCGACCCATTTTTCAAAAAGTTTTTTTTTTGTTGCTTTCAAAATGTCAGTGATCACATGAAAATTTTGGATTTGATTTTTTTTACAAAAAATAATGAAAAATAATAATTCAACTTTTGAAAGAAAAAAAAAAAGAAATCATTCAAACGCAAGAAATAGTTTCATTTCTTGTTCTAGTTAAATTTGCAAGGTAAATTTTAGTACATTCAAAATTTGAGTTTTTTTTTTTTTTTTAACACATCGAAGGTTCATCAGCTAAACAATCCGATTTTCTTTTTGCTGTTTGAGATTTGTCAGATTCTTCATTATAATTTTCTTGATGACTTGAGGGTCCATCTTCATTTGATTGATTCCTAAAATTGTTAAATTTTTCATGAAAAATACATAAAAATAAATAATAAAATAAAATAAAAAGAAAAAATAAGATAAAAAAAAAAGGAAATAAATCGAACTCAAACTTGATTTTAATTGCTTTGGCATTTTTTCGATCTTTTTCAGCCCATATTTTTGATTCTTCTTCAGTTGGAAGCCTTCTAACTAATGGTTGACATCGCCAATATGGAATAATTTTAAAGGGTCCATTTGTTTCATAATTTTCAGGTTCTAACTCAATTTCATTTCCAATTTCACTTTTAATTTTTTCTTCTAATTGAGAAATAGCCTCCTTAATTTCTTCAATACTTTTTGCTCCTCCAATTTTTTCTCTAAACTCAAGATGTTTTTGTAGCCTAATTTGAAAAAAGAGGGAGGGATATTTGAATTTTGGTTGAAATGGAAGGAAAGGAAAGGAAAGAGAAAGAGAGAGTACGCTGCATTACAAACTTTAAAGATATGTCCTTTGATTATTCCCATTGAAGCAGGATATTTAATACATAGATCAAGGTAGGAGTTTGAAATGTCCCATATAAAAGGATTTTTTCCAGAGAAAATTGCAGGATTATACAAGTTACCCTCTAATTTATTTATTTAAGTTCTTTTTTATTTATTGTCTGGAAAAAAAAAAAAAAAGTTTGTTGAGGGCATTTACCAGCAGACATGACTGCATCAACTCCAGTCTCTTCTAAACATCTTTGAATATCTTCATAATACAAAATATTTCCATTTGCAATAACAGGAATAGAAACTGATTCTCTAAATTATTAGAGAAAAGAAATTCAATAAGAGTAAGAAAAGAAAAAGAAAAGAAAAAGAAAAGAAAAGAAAAGAAAAAAAAAAGAAAAGAAAAGAGAAGAGAAAGGGAGAGAAAGAAAATACTTGATTTTTTTAATTTTTTCCCAATCTGCAAGCCCAGTATTTGCACCTTTTTGCTCACGAAGTCTTCCATGTACAGTTAAAATCTACGAAATATGATATTAATTATTTTTTTTCTTTTTTTTATTTAATGAACTTACTGAACATCCAGCTTTCTCAAGCATTTGAGCATATTTGATTGATTCTTGAACAGTTGGAAGAACTCTAATTTTACAAGTAACTGGAATTTTTAAATTTGTATCCAAATGTTGAACAATATCTCGAACTAAATCCCATTCATCTTGAAGAAATGATCCATAATGTCCTTTTTTTGCAATATTTTGAGGACAACCTAAATTAATATCTACAGCATCACACATATCTTCAACATATTTTGCAGCATTTAAAAGAATTGTAGGATTATTTCCACAAAACTAGAAATTCAAAAAGAAAAAGAAAAAAATTAAATAGAGTTTTTTAAAAAAAAGAAAGCAATTTCATTAATGAAGTAATTAAATAATACTTGAACAAATAATGGTCTATCCTCAGGACAAGTTGAAAACTCTTTTTGTCTATATTTTGCAGAAGTAGAGAAATTCAAAGCATGAAACATGGGTGAATAAGCTAGTTGTGCATTATACATCCTACTCAAGAGTCTCCAACTTAATTCTGAACCATCAACCATTGGGGCAACAACAAATTGGATTTTTTTTGAAGTTCCATTATTTGAGGTTGGTGAAGTAGTTGTTGTTGTTTGAGAGTCAATTGAAGAAGGGTTTAGGAGTGAGATAGGAGGAGGAGGAGAACTGTTATTGTTAAGGTTCAAGCAAAGACTGTTCCAAAAAGCATAGCCACGCAGTTTTCCGCTCATCCCTTTTCGTTTCTTTTCTTTTTTTTCTTTTATTGCGATGATTCAACAATTGTTTTTTTTTTTTTTTTTTATCTCTT
>Ga0209960_1002325_pt1 | contig 19380 bp, 25 predicted proteins | sample ThiBiot_500_plan_2_FD_183947 | JGI IMG/M metagenome (GOLD analysis project Ga0209960, IMG submission 183947) | Wastewater bioreactor microbial communities from Cape Town, South Africa - Thiocy_expt_500_plan (SPAdes) | ecosystem: Engineered > Bioreactor > Thiocyanate-remediating >...
AACAAAACAAATTTTACCTTGTTGAATCCTATCAACAATTTCATTACAAGCAGAGACTTGATTTATAAATTCATTTCCAGGTTTTATGAATTCAATTAAATCAGAAAAAGGGATTCCTCGAATTTGAACTGTGGGGTAGCCATTAATAGTTACAACTAAAATAAAATGAAAAATAAAAATAAAGAAAAGTTAAAGGGAGAAAAAAAAAAATGAATGAATGAATCAAACGATCTCCTGTGCTACTAGAACTTCTTGGAAGAGAATGTTTTTGCACTTTGTGATCATCTTGTGATCCAGGGTGAGGTACTTGAAGAGTTGAGGTTGTAGTAGAAGTTTGACTATTTTGTTTGTTAAAATCAGTTTGCACTTGAGATTTTTGGGTTGATTTTGATGTATCTGAAGCTGTAGATTAAGATTATTTTATTGTTAATTTAATTACTTGGGAATGAAAATTAAAATAATTGAATACATTCTTTAAGAGTTGTATCTAAATGATTTATAATATCTTCAATATTTTGTTCTTTTAAAGGTTCTGGTTTTGATACGGTTTCATTTTCAACTCCATCTTTTGATGATAAACCGAGGATGTCATCAAACATATTCTATTGTTCCATTTTTTTTTTATCATAAGAATGTCATAATAATAAAGAAGAAAAAGAATCTTTTTTTTTAAAAAAAACCTCGATTGTTTCATAATCACCTTCAGAACTATGAACAGGTTTAAAATTATTAAGGTTATCAGTTTCAATTTCAAAAACTGAATCAGTATCAAGAAGGAGATGAGCTAAGAATTTTTTTTCAGATTTTAAATTTAAAGAGAAAATAATTTTTTTTTAATTTTTACCATCTCTTTCATGAGAAACAGATTTTGGTGAAGTTTGTTGTTGAAAATTTGGAGGAAATGATTCATCAACAGGAATAGATTCAAATGGAGGGAATTCTTCAGGATCTTGATTTAATCTTTTATCTGTTTTTGAAGATTCTTTAATTTCATCATCTTCATCTTCATCTGAAGTTTCTGAATAATAATTTCTTTCCAATCTTGCAGATGCCATAGAATATGACATTAATGATTTTGATTTATCAATTTTAGATGAAATAACTTCAATCCATCCATCTGCTTCTTCCTAATGTTTCAATGATGTTGAACTGAGTGTTTCTATTTCTTATTTTTTTTAAAAAAAAAATCAACCTTTGTATCAGATGCTAAAGGAAAATTTCTATTTGCAGTTAAGACTTCGAAAAGTAATGGCCCTTGTCGAGAAACTTTTAAACACATATCGAGATCAATTAATCCAAGGGGTGAACATTTCTAAAAGTTTGAGAGAAAAAGAAGAATTATGAAGAAAATTTCAAAAATCAAATAAATATTTGAAAAAAAAAAAAAAAAGTACAGTTTCATCTTTGTAATATAATAATTTAGTTCCTCTCAATACAAACCACCGTTTCTTCTTTGTCTAAAATAAATAAATAAAGAATTAAAGAATTAAAGAATTAAATTTGGAAATCAAACGGAGAAAGAAAGAAAAAACCTTTATTTTTTGACCTTGTTTAACTAAATATCCTTCACGCTATTTTTATTTATTTATTTATTTATTTATTATTTATTTAAATAAATAAATAATAATATTAATTTGAAATTGTAATTTGAAACCTCAATTTTTTGAGACTCGGTAACATGAATTTTCTTTTCAGGTTTTGATGTTTCAGCCATAGAAATTCCGCTTAATAATACTTTGACCCATTCATCACAATCCTTTTATTTTAAATTTTAAATTTTAATATTATTTGAGATATTTGATCAAATTTAATATTAATAACTTCTTCAGTATCTGTTCGAAAAAAGAATGTTCGAGAGGTAGCATCAACTTCAAATCGATCTTTATGTGTCCTATTAATTTTGACTCCATCAAGATAAATACAATTCAATGGATCTTGACCCTTTAAAATAAAAAAATAGAGTTGATGATCAGTATTGAAATTGAAAAGAAAAGAAAAGAAAACATCAAAAGAAATAAACCTTAATATTTTCATTGAGATTTTTATAATAATACAATCTCGGGACTTCTCCTCCCCCTTTCTGTAAAGAAAACCAACGTTTTTTCCAAGTCTAATCATAAGATCAATTAATTTTTTTTTTTTTAATCAAATTTTTAAAAAAGAAAGAAGTAGAAAAAAGAAATAAACTTTTCTTCCTCCTCCTTGTTTTGTCATATATCCTTGTTTAATAATAACCTATCAAGAATATTAACATTAGATTTAATTAATCAAAAACAACCAAAAGTGAAAAAAGAAAAAAAAATTACAGAGGGAGTAAAGACATCTTTCTTATGAGAAGTTACAACTCTTTGACGTGATGATCCCTTTCCAAAAATTCCAGTCTTTGGAGCTAGATATTATGATTAAAAAAAGAGAGAAAAATCATTAAAATCAAACATCAAACAATTAATGGAATCTTAATCAAAAAATTCCTAAAAAAAAAAAAAATCAAAAAAAAAATAGGTTTCAAAAAAAAAACTTTAAAATATGATACAACAAACAATATCTTTGATTCCAAAAGATGAAAAACTTAAACTTCAATTTTGAAAAGTTTTTTTTTTTGAATTTTTGTTTTTAAAAAAACAAATTCTTTTTTATTATTATTGTTTTTTTTTTTTCAAAAAATCAAAAAATTCAAAAAAACTATGAAACTTTTCATTCTGATTTCAAATTTCAATATGATTCAGAACAAAAATATTAGTTTTTTTTTGTTAATTTTGTTTAATTTTTCTAATTGAAATATATGCATAATTGTTTTTTTAAAAAATAAAGGTTGAATTGAAGGGACAAAAACAAAAAAGCAAACTCTCATCCGCCATGTTTTTTTTCTTTTTTTTTGATTGTTCGTTTTCTTTGAAAAACAAAATCAACAAACCAACAAAATTTCATTCACTTTTCCACTTTATAATTATAAAATCCTCTAAAAAGGTGGAAAAGTGAAATCTGAAACAAAGAATTAACAAAAGATCACTTTTCCACCTTTTGATTAGATTTTTGTAATTATAAAGTGGAAAAGTGGATGAAAGTTTTTTTTTGATTTTTTTATTTTGTTTTTTGAATTTTTTTGTTTCTTTGGAGTTTCGTTTTCTTTCTTGAAGTTGATTTATGTTTTCTTTTGAATTCTTGCGTTAATCCTTGACGATTTTCTTCCCATTTTTTAGTAATTTCCTCTCTATTATTTTTTGAGTTAAGTATGATAATTTTGAATTTTTTTTTTTTTTTTAAAAAAAAAAACATTGTATTCGTTCTCATAAACTTTTCATCTGTTTTAATTCTTGTAGCAGATCTAAAGGGAACGAATGATTAACAAAACAAGAAAAAGGAAAAAGAAAAAAAAAAGAGAAAAAAGAAAAAGAAAAAAAATCAATACCCTTTGATTTGAGGAGAGTCAAAATGGAAAAAGAAGGAATATTTTTCTATGGGTTTATGAGGAACGATTGGTTTTGGAAGTTCTTTTGGTTTTGGCCGATCTTCAGGACTTCCAAAATAAATTTTTGTTGGTTGATTTAAGGTTTCACTAACTTCAGGTTCAGTTTCAACATCTCCCAAAATTGAAAAGTTTGAAGCTATTGGAATAGTTATGAAGTTTAGTCGAAAAAGAAAAAGAAAAAGAAAAAGAAAAAGAAAAAGAAAAAAAAGAAAAAAGAAAAGAAAAGAAAAATAAACCTCCTGGAGTACGAAACAGATCATGATATGTGCTTTCCATTGAAAAGAATTTTTTTTGTAAATTGGGATCTTCATTCTTTTGTTTTTCTTTTTCCTCTTTTTCTTTTTCCTTTTCTCTTTCTTTCAAAATTTCTTGAATTGTTTTCTTTTCAACTTTACTTTGAATTTTATCTACTTTGTTATCTTCTATTTGAGAAGGTTCACGAGTAATTTCGAGTTTCATTGAATCAGGATTATCAGGATCAAAAAATGAAACTTCTTTCCAAAGAGTTTTTTCAGTATGAGTTCTAAAGTGAGTAATAAATTTATTTTAAAAAAAGGATGTTTCAAAAAGAGAAAAATTCAAAAAAAAAAAAAAGTACTTTTTATCAGGGAAAAGAGAACCCAAAACTTTGAGAGCAGAACCTTTATCAACTTCAAGTTCCTTTTTTAAATTATCTAGATTTGGATCTTGAAGGGTTGAAGATTTTTTAGATTCTTCTTCCTCTTCTTCATCTTCATCAAAATCATCTTTAAATCGATCATCAAGTTTAAATCTTGAATCAGTTCCATATTTCAATTGCAATTTCATTAATTTATCTCCCTTTTCACCTTCAAAAGCCTTTATTTTATTTATTTTTTTTTTGAATAAATAAAAAAATGAAAACAATATAAAATAGAATAAATATAAATTATACTTCTGAAATACGAAAATTTGCTTCAGGTTCATCATTTTCATCATCATCAGATCCTAACCAATTATTTGCAAGTTCAGAATTAGGGCCTTTCATATCATTTTCTTCATCTTTTTCTTCCATTTCATGATCCTCTTTATCTTCTTCTAATTTTTGTTGAGATCCAGGAGTTGAAGTAAATTGTTCAACTTTTTGCAGAGCTGTTTGAATTGAGAGACTTTGTTGTTTCCTAATCTCTTCTTTTTTCTTTAATGACTCTAATCTCTTTATTTCTGATTCCTTTTTTTTGGAGATAGGATCATTATTTAATATTTGTTGCTGTTGATTTTTTTGATTTTCCAATTTTTCTTCTTGTTTTTCTTCTTCTTGAATTTGTTTTTGTTGTAATTTTTGTTCTTTTTGTTCCAGTTTTTTTTGTTGTTTTTGTTGTTGATCTTTTTGAGATTGTTCTAATTGTTTTTGTTGTTTTTTATCTTGTTGTCTATCATTTTGTTGTTGTTGATATTGATATTGATATTGATGTTGAGGTACACTATTAGATGAATCAACACTCCAAGTTAATTGAGAAACAGGTAATTCCGGAACATCAGTATTAATTCTCTTGATATGATTTTTCAGTTTTGTTGGATCATAAACCAAAAACTTTTTTGGATTATACTTTAAATAACATTTAAATACAGCCATTGGTCTCCCAAATTTTCCTTTCCTCCAACCTCTATGTAAACTCATATTCTCCTCTGTTATCAACTCCATATTTTCAGAATTTCTTTTCTTTGGAATTCTTTTTTTAACTATTGGTTTCTCTGGTAATAATTTTTCTTGTTGAACACTAATTTTTTTTTTTTTGAAAAAAACAACAACAAAATTTGAGAAAAATAAAAATAAAATTTTTAAAAATCAAAAATTTTAAAAATTTCATTACCGTTCTTCAAAATTTGGCTTCGCTTCCTGTACTTTCAACTTTGAGCCCTTCCAACTCGCACCATTCAATATCGATAAACATTTCATCCAATTCTGTTCCGTTACTCCCAAATCCAAATATCCAAAATTCCTAGACTCATTTGTATACTTATCCTTCATTATCTCAACACTATTTACAGTTCCAAATGAAGCAAAGCGTTGCCTCAGCTCTGCTTCAGTTGTCGAAGAACTCAGCCCTCCAACATACAATCGCTTCCGACCAACATCCACCTGGCTCGCCATTATTGTTATCACGTGATTTATAATTGAATTTTTTTTTTGTTTTTTTTTTTTTGAAAAATTCACTTCACCACTTTTTCTATAAGCACTTCTAAACAAAAGGAAGAAAAGTGATCTTTTTGTTTTTGTTCTCAATATCAATTCAATAGTCCACTTCTTGCATAAGACAGATACTAAAGATTGTTAGAAGATTGATAGTTCTGCTTTCAGATTGTTATTTAGATTTCAAAACAAAACAAAGCAATTAAAAATTCATTAGAAATCAAATTTTAAAATTTATCAAAGAAAAAAAAGGAAAGGAAATCAATTTTTTTTTAAAAAAAACAATTCAAAAAGATAAACCAGGAAAAAAAAAAAAATTCAAGACCAATTAATTTATTAATGCTAATAAATGATACACAATTCAAAATTGTTGAACATAAAACTTTGATTAAAATGAAGAGATGGTTGATAACTTTTGAGTAATTTGTTGGAAAGTAGGTCTATCATCAGGATTTTGACTCCAACCAAATTCAATTAAAGATGATAATAATTCTAAATCTTTATCTCCATGAGTATCTGGAATTTCTTCTCTATTTCCTAATTGAACTTGAAATGAAATATCCTCCATTTTTTCCACTATTGTATTTGTGTTCATTTAATAATTGGAACAGCGGTTTGTTAAGAAAGACCAACAAAAAGAAAAGAAAGAAAATAAATAAATGAAACAAAATAATAACTATTCTTTGAAAAAGAAGAAAAAAAAAACATACAATGAGCCCAAGGAATCTTTTTAGTCATCATTTCCCAAAGAATTAAAGCATAAGGATATACATCACTTTTCATTTCACGTTCAATTGTAACTGTCGTAAGATTTGATGTCATTCTTCCAAATACTTCTGGTGCTGTATATCTTGGTGAAAATCCTTTAACATCAACAATCTTCTGGTTTATTATCTAAAATTATAATTGAATTATTGATTATTAGATCATTTTATGTGAAAACAAAGAGGATTTTTTGTTTTTAAAAAAAAATTACTTTTTTTTCAGAACTAACTCCAGCTAAACCAAAGTCACAAATCACTGCATTTAATTTGTTCTTTTCTTTTTTAATTAAAATATTTGACCTATTTTATTTATTGTTTTTGTGATCATTTTTCAAAAAAAAAATAGAACAATAATGGTTCTCAAAGTAAAAAAAAAAAGAAAGAAAGAAAACTAACGATTTGAGATCTCTATGAACAATTCCACTTGAATGAATTGCATTCATTCCAGATGCAATATCTTTTGCAAATTTAACAATAATATCTGTTGGAATATCTCCACTTGTGTTTTTAATGTAATTGTGCAAATCTTGATCATATAACTAAATTTATTATTTTTATTATGACAAAAGAAAATTGTTTTCAAAAAAAAAAAAAAAGAAAAGAAAAATGAAAAAAAGAAAAAGAACATACTTTAGTGATAATACAATAAGGATTTTCAGAATAACCAACCAAAGTGATAATATTTGGATGAGATAAAATTGCCCACATAATTGCAATCTCTTGCTCAAATCGTTGTTTGAAATCTTCTTGAGAAATATTTTGACGTTCAAATAATTCTTTGATTGCAACTTCTTTAAGTCCATATTTCTTATTTATTTATTTATTTATTTAGTTACTTTGGAAAATAAAAATATCTTTTGAAAAAAAAAGTAAAAAAAAAACAACCTCACTCAATTTTGAATCTAAAATAACACCTTTATAAATAACAGCAGCACCACCACCTCCAATTTTTTCTTCTTTTCTAATTTGATTAATGAAATCAATATTCATAAATCCTGGAACTGCAACTTCGAATTTGGTGTTCATCAAAGTTGTATCTCCCAATACAATTGTTTTCACTTTTTGTAATTTGATTTCATTCAAAGTTTACCAATGAAGAAAAAAAATTACTTTTTGTTGTAAGGTCATCAACTTCAATTTCTTGGAAGCTTTCACTTTTTTTACTTGACGATCGACTTTTTATTTGGAACTTTGAAATAAAGGAAGTTCTTGATTTTTTTTGAGAAGAATCAAGATCATGAGTCGACCCTGATGCATCAGAATCATCAATATTCTTACCTTTTAATTTGACAATTTGAGTGTGTTATTCTTCTTTTTTCAAAAACAAAACAAAAAAAAAAAAAAAAATTACTTTTCGTTGAAAGATCATCAATTCCAATTTCTTGGAGATTTTCACTTCCTCGACTTGATGATCTACTTTTCATTTGAAACATTGAAATCAGGGAAGTCCTGGATCTTTTAGAGGATTCAATCTCTTGATTTGAATCAGAAGCAAGATAATCAACAAAATTCTTTGGTTCATTCTTCTTTTTTGATTTTCCCCAATAAATAAAACCTAATATTCCGATAACAATTCCAATAATAACAAGAATTCCAATGACAATACCAGCAATAGCACCTCCACTAAGGTTTGAGGGTGATTCACATATTATTTGATTTGATTCACAACATGATTTTTGGGAATTGGTAAATAATTCTCCAATTGAATCTTTCAAATCTTCAAAACATTCCATTTCTTGATATTTTTCAATTGTTTCTTTACATTGATCATTACATTCTGATACACAATAAGATTTCAATTCAAGGATTGCTTCATTTTTTAATCCCTCAATTGATTCACATCTATTATTATTTAGTTGTTAATGAAATATAAAAGAAAAAAAATATAGAAGAATAAAGCCAAACCCAAAATGACCAAGAGTAAAAGAAACAAGAGTCGAAGATGAAAGACCATTTGAATCAATTGCAATTAATCCTAAATCAGGAATTGAATTTGATAAATACATTTGTTCTGATATCTTGAAATCAAATGACATTATTGGTTGTTCTGAATTTAATGTTCCTAATAAACTTGTATTTGAATTAACAATAAAATCATCTCCATCTTCATCAATCATTGAAAATTGAATACTAATTTCTTCTGATAATTTAACAATATAATTATCCAATAAATCAATAAATTGAGGTGGTGAATTCAAATCTGATTTTAAATTATCATAAATATTTCCAATTTCTAATGAAATTTGAGATGCCAAAATATTTTGAGTTTGTGAAACATCAAATAAACATGCATCCAAATCAATATTGGATCCAATACATCCTGATCTTGCTTGATTCTCAAATTCAATACTTCCAAAATTAATTTCAAAATTTGGGGTAAATAAATTATCATTAAATGAATTGAAATTGGTTCCATTTGAATAAATAAATAATGATTCATTTTCATTAATCATATATTCCAATCCAAATGTTGAATGAAGTGTTTCAAAATTACTTGTAATTGGAATAATATTTCCATTTCCATTTCTTAAAATAAAATCATCATTTTTATTTCCATTCCAATTTCCTAATAATCCTCTTGTTTTTGATTTCAATGAATTTGGAAGTATCACAATTAAATTTAACATTGAAAATCTTGAAATAATTATTAATGAAACTCCAGAAGTTGGTAATAAAATTTGATATTTTGAATCATCGATTCTTGAAATTAATATTCCATCTTGTGAAATAAATGAATTTCCAATTGAAATAATTTGTGGTGTTTGTGAATCTTTTAAAAATACATTGATCTTTCCAAATTGATTCAAATAAATTGAAATTCTTGAATTTCCATCTTTAATTGATATTGCTGATAATATTGTCACCAATTTTGTTGATAATTGTGAAAATCTTCCTTGAATTGTTAATCCATTTGATTCAAGATTATTTTGATCAAGATTATTAATTTGTTCCAAAAGAATGAATTCTCCTTTTCCATTAAATCTCCAAACTTGTTCATCAAATGTCAAAAAATGTGGATCTCCATAACATATTCCTACTTTTGATGTTAAAGTTAAAGTTGGTAAAGTTGATTTCTTGTAGTTACTATTATTATTATTTACTTTTCTCTTTACTTGAAATAAATCACAAAATGATCTGGGATTACTTGATTTAACACAACAAATTATTCTTGGTAAAATATCTCCAATAAAATTCTTAATGGATGGAAAACTTCTATTATTTCTCAATCCTGAATTTTCAGCATATTTGCTGGTCAAGAAAGAATTATATCCAATATTCAAATAACAACATTTCACTTGAGTATTCAATTGTGCAACTGGGACAAAAAATGCACACTCTTGAGTTAATTGATGTAAAAAACAACTAAATGGTGTATTTCTATTACAATTTGGATCTGTACTAAATTGTGGATTCACACTTGGTGGTAAACTTGGACATCTTATTACTGATTTAACTAATATTTTATCTGTTGAAACAAAATTTTGACAACTTGAATCATAATCAAATCCATTTTCAATTGGTAAAATAAATCTATTAATTGATTTATAAGTTGTATCGATTGATAAGATATGAAGTGATGAGCTCCATATAAAATTATCCACATTTAATGTAATATTCATATTTCCATTATTTGATCCAAAAGTAACATTCTCATTAACAACAATTAATTCTGGTTGAATTATTTGATCAAAATTTAAATAATTCCAATTCCATTTATATAATTTAATTGTTACTGTATCTCCTAATCCAAATTGAGTTGAATCCCATGAAATTGGTTTTGGTTGTCCAATTGTAAAAATGTAATTATCTAATGTTTCAACACTATTTGGAATCAGTTGATTTGATTTTGAATAATAAAATGATCCTATTTTAAAATATTCTCCATTTTGAATACCAACAATTGAAATTTTGAAATCCAAATAAATATCGGATGTATGATATGGTGATGATTTACAATAATATTTTCCATTATTTGAATTAAAAATTGATGGGACTTGAATTTCTCCAAATAAACATTTTAAATTTTCTTGAGAAACTGGGATTCCAAAAGGAATGATAATTTCAATTGGGAATCCACCAAGAATTGAATCTGTTTTTGGTGAGAAATCAAAAATTGGATTATTACAATCAGTTCCATTCCAACCAGAGTCACATTTGCATTGGAGATTATTAAATGAATTAACAAAACAATCTCCATTAATACATCCACAATTTGATAATTGAGAACAATCATTTCCTTCATATCTTTCATCACAATTACAATAAGATGTAGGGAATGAAACTAAACTTGATGTTGAGAATAGACAAGTTCCATGACCTGAACAATCATTTAATGATGAACAATTTGGTGACTCACAATCTCCATTTGAATTTCTTTCTTCTCCTTCATCACATTTATTTTTACATTCTCCTGTTTTTAAACTTCCTATTTTTATTTATTCATTTACAAAATTAATGAATTGAAGATGAAAGAAAATAAAATAAAAAATGAAGGGAAAATGAAGGGAAAAGAAAAAAAAAAAAAAAAAAAAAAAAAAAAAAAAGAAAAAAAAAAAAAAAAAAGAGAAAAAAAAAAAAAAAAAAAAAAAAAGAAAAAAGAAAGAAAAAAAAAAAAAAAAAAAAAAAAAAGGAAAAGAAGAAGAATAAATAAATAAATAAAGAGGAAATAAAAGAGAAAAAAAGAACCATCAGGGTTGAGAGTAGTAACAAGATCAAAATCAGAAGGACAAGAAGTACATTGGTCTTGATTTGGACCAAAACAATTTAAACAACTTGAATCACAAGTAAAACATGTTGAACATTTTGGAAGTGGATTTTGACAAGTTGATGAAGATGAAGATAAACTTAAAAATGAATTATCAAAAGGACAATAACATCCTCCTGAATAAGATCCAAGAACCATTCCTCCATTTGAATAACATTGTTTACATTTATCAATACTCAAATTTCCACATTCCAAATTACATCTACAACCCACATCCCCAAGAATTGCTTTTTTTGATTATTTTATTTTATTTATTTTATTTTATTTTATTTGTAAGAAAAAAAATATCCATAAAGAAATCTGTACCATCACAAGAACCAAAAATAGGACCCCAACTTCCAATTTGTACAACTTGATTACATGATCTTGAGATTGAACCAGAGAATCCATCCAAACATTTTCCTTTGATTGTTTGTCCATTTGCTAATGATCGATCCCATTCTGCATTTCCATCATTTGATAAATATGGACAATAAATAAGAGTGGCATCACATGAGCTTCCATTTCCAAAACAAACACCACATTTATCATATTCACATTGAATAGAGCAATCCAATCCTGTATATCCTTCATCACATTGAATAGAGCAATCCAATCCTGTATATCCTTCATCGCATTTACAAGTTCCATCACAATTACATAATCCTTTTCCTGAACATGGTGTCACTCCTGGACATTGTTTACATTCACATGCTGATCCAGTGTATTTTGCTGGATCACATTGACATTCTGAACATGTACATGGTGCATTATTTGAACAAACTTGACCACCACTATTCTTTGGGCATTGTGCTTCAGAACATGTACAACGTGCTCCAGAGAATCCTGTTCCTGTACAATCACAATTTCCTGTAACACAATCTGCTACTCCTCCATTTGCACAAGGTCTTGGTGTTGCACATTCATGACAATATTTGGTAGCTTCTTCATAATTATAATACCCTAATGGACAATCAGAAACACAGGTTCCTTGATGGAAATAGGTTGAAGGAGGACAAGTTAAACAATTTGATGATGATTGAGAACATGTTTGACATGTTTCATCACATTCTTCACAAACATTATTTAAAGAATAATAACCATCTGGACATGTGGAAACACAAGCTCCTGTTGTTGATAAGCTTAATGATCCTGAACAACTATCACATTGATCTTGTCCTGGTCCTGAAATACATGTTTTACAATTAAAGAAACAATTCTCGCAACGGTTATTTTCAGAATTAACATATTTTCCATTTGGGCATTTTGAAACACAAGTTGTTCCATCTAATGAAGAAGTTCCAGTTGGACAAGAAGTACATTGATTTGGGTCTGGACCAGTACATGTTAAACAACTTGAATCACATTCCTCACACTTATTTGTATCAGTATTTGCATATTGGTGAGAATCACTACATGTTGGTGAGCATTTATCAACATCAAGGAAAAGTGATCCAGAACATGATAAACAATCATTAATTAAACCTCCATCGCAGGTTGTACATGTTGAATGACAAGGAATACAATCACCATTGGAATCAACATATCTATCAGAATCACAATTGGTAACACATGTTGTTTCTTGTAAATGGGTTCCGTCGCATGATGTACATGTTGTTGCACTTCCTGAACATGTTGCACAATTATTATTACATTGTTGACAAATTTTGTTTGAATCTTGATAGAAACCATCAATACATGAACCAATACAAGTAGATCCTTGTTTAACAAGATGACTTGGACATGTTAAACAATTTGAACTTGATCCTCCATTACATGTTGCACAACTTGAATCACAATTTGAACAAACATTTCCATTTTTCCAAGTTCCATCAGGACAAGTTGAAACACATTCTGTTCCTGATAATGCTAAACTTCCTGAACATGAAGTACATATTGTTGCAGATCCAGAACAGGTTGCACAAGTAATGCAATTTGAGCAAACATTTCCATCCTTCCAAGTACCAGGAGGGCAAGTTCCAACACATTTTGCTTCTGCTTCTGATAATGCTAAACTTCCTGAACATGTTAAACAATTTGTTGCTGATTCTGAACATGTTGCACAATTATCATCACAAGGTAAACAATCATTTTCACTAATATAATAATTAGGATTGCAGGAGCCAACACAAACATTGTTTTGTAAATATTGATTTTCTGGTGGACATGATTGACAATTTGTTGCTGATCCTGAACATGTTTTACAATTATTACTACAAGGTAAACAACTAGTTCCGGATAAATAGGTGCCAGAAGGACATGTATTTGTACATTCATGAGCTGTATCAATCAAGTATGGTTTTTCTGGTTTACAAGTTAAACAATTTGTTGGAGAGGTTACACATGTTGCACAATTATCATCACATGATTGACAAGTATTGCCGGAATCTTGATATTTTCCTGGATCACAACCATTATCACATGTTGAGAATTCTGGATCTAGAGTAAGCCCACCTGAACATGTTAAACAATCTGAATTTGATCCTCCATTGCATGTTGCACATGTTGAATGACAATTTGAACAAATATTTCCATTTTTCCAAGTGCCAACTGGGCAAGTTTCAACACATTCTGTTCCTGATAATGCTAAACTTCCTGAGCATGATGTACATGTTGTTGCAGATCCAGAACAGGTTGCACAATTATTATTACAATTTGAACAAACATTTCCATTTTTCCAAGTACCAGGAGGACAATTTGGAACACATGTTGTTCCTGATAATGCTAAGTTTCCTGAACATGTTTGACAATTTGTTGCTGATCCTGAACAGGTTGCACAATTTGAATCACATGATTGACAAACATTGTTTTTTGGGAAAGTGCCATCGGGACATGTAGTAATACATTGAGCTATTAAAATTAGGTTTTTTGTTTAGGATTTCTAAAAATGAAAAGAAAATGGAAAAGAAAAGAATGATAAATTGATTACAGTTATATAAATTATAAGATCCTGAACAAGTAGTACAAGTGGTTGCTGTGGTTTGACAAGTAGTACAAGGAGATTGACATGGTAAACAGTTTGTTCCAGAAACATAAAATCCTGGTGAACATGAAGAAACACAAACTCCTTCTTGTAAATAACCAGATGGACAAGAAGTGCATTGATTAGATGATCCTCCACTGCATGTTTTACAAGAATTATCACAATTTAAACATTGATTTCCACTTTGGTATGTTCCAGATGGACAATTAGATACACATTGTCCATAGTTATAAAGTAAGCTTTCCTTGCATGTTTCGCAACTAGTTGCTGAAGAACAAGTTGCACAAGTTGAACCACAAGCTTTATTTTTTATTTAATTTTAACACCAAAATTAAATCGAAAATCAGAAGAAGAAAAAAATAATACGAGCACAATTAGGTCCATAATAGCCTGCTGCACAAGCATTACAATTTCCTCCACTGCTAATCCATCCTGTATAACAAGTACAACCTCCATTTCCACTTATTCCAGAGTTACATGTTCCTTGACCACAACTTGGACAGGCTAATGATTCATTTCAATATTAAAAACAAAGGGAAAAAAAAAAAAAAAAAAAAAAAAATTACATGTGCAACTGCTACCCCAGTATCCAAAAGCACAAGCATCACAAGAATTAACATTTGTTGATGTTCCTGATGATCCTTGAATCCATCCTGTGTTACAATTACATTTCCCTGTTCCTGTAATTCCTGCGTTACATACTCCATTTGTACATGCTGGACATGCTATTTAAGGGTAAATTTTTGAAATTTTTATTAAATGAATCAACAAAATTTAAATAATCAAATATCTACTTGTGCAAGAGGATCCACCGCTGTTTGATTTACATTGATTACAAAGTGTACCATCAAAATTTCCAGAACAAATACATTTTCCGTCACCATTATATCCAGAATTACATACTCCTTGACCTGGAACACAAGTTGGGCAAACTATTTGATTGAGTTTATTTGTAATTTAATTAATTTTTATTTTGAAATTGAAAGGAAGATCTTATTACCAGTACAACTTGATCCATAATATCCTGTTGCACATGTATTACAATTTCCTCCACTGCTAACCCATCCTGTTTTGCATGTACATTGCCCATTTCCATTTATTCCTGCATTACATGTTCCTTGACCACAATTTGGACATGCTATTTTTAAGAAAAGGTAAAAAAAAGAAGAAAAAAGACAAGAAAAAGAAAAAGAAAGAAAAAAAAAGAAAAAGAAATTACGTTGGCATGTTGAACCAAAATAACCAGAAACACATTGATCACAATTTTCACCAGTGAACCCAGTTGGACATTCACATTTTCCGGTATAGCAGTTACATTTTCCTGTTCCACAACCTCCAGATGGACATGAAATACCTGTTTTATTTTAAATTTATTTTGATTTTAATATCGGTATGTTTTGAAAAAAATGGGAAAATATCTTACAAGAACAAGGAGCAGCAGAGATTTTGACAGAGGTTAAAATTGTTGTTGAATCTGCAACTCCTGGCTAATTTGATGTTTTATTTTGAATCTTGATAAGCCAACAGAAATAAATAAATAAATAAATAAATAAAAGAGAAAGAAAGAAAACCTCTTGAAGGACAATTTTCCCATCACTTCCTGTTTTTATTCTTTGAGATTTTTTCACAAATTGATTAACACCAAGGGCGAGATTGCTTTTTTTTTTTTTCAAGAAAGAAAATCATAAATATTTAGGGAAAGAAAACAAAAAAGAATATTTAGAGGGAAAAAAAACCTTGCGAGGATATAAGTGCCTGAATCACTAATAACATTTAAATTATAACCTGAATTATCTTGAGAACCCATGGTTACACTGACATCGTAAATCCAACTTGGTTGTAAATAAACTGTCCATTTAGCATTGAGTTTCATTTTAATGATAGAACTATTTGGTTGTCCATCTGTAGCACTTTTTTTTTTATTGGGGTTATTTGGAAAATAAATGGAAATAAAAAAGAAATAGAAAAACGAAAAGGAAAGAGCCTTACTATTGAGTTACTTGTGAAGTATGATCAGTATCCCAACCAAAAGTCCCAAATGAAGTGACATTGCCAATGATTGCACCTGTTGCAATGACATAATCACCAACTACTGGTGTTGTGGATAATCCAAAGTTATAGAAGTAGATTCCAGTATTTGGTCCACCTGATGTTAAGAAGGGTCAAAAGAAAAGAAAAGAAAAGAAAAGAAAAGAAGAAAAAAAAAGAAAAAAAGAAAAACCTGTGGTAGGAAGAGAAAATCCGCTATTACAATTACATGTTCCCTGATTGAAATTTGTATTTGATCCATAACAAGTACCAACATTAGTTGGGCCTTGAGAGAAATAAAAAGTTAGATTTTTTTTTTTTTTTTTGAGAAAAGAATGCAAATCACGAAAAAGAATGAATGAAAAACCAAAGCAATCAAAGCCATCTCCAGAATATCCATCTTTGCATTTACAATTAAAACTACCAAATGTATTATTACATGTTGCTTGCACATCACATCCTCCATTATTTGTTGAGCATTCGTTAATATCTGTTATTTTTTATTAAATACCTTTGCTTCATTTGAATGAAAGAAAGAAAAAAAAATGAAAATGTACCAGAACAACTAAATCCGTTACCGACGAATCCAGATTTACAAGAACAAGAAAAACTTCCTGGAGTATATGTACAAATTCCTTGATCATGACATCCTCCATTATTTGTCAAACATTCGTTGATATCTAATCATTGATTTCAATTACTAAAATTTTTCTCTTCCTTTTTTTGAAAAATAAAAGAAAAATACCATTACATGACCCAGAGATTGAACCCCAAACACCAGATTCAGAACAAATTCTTGAAACAATACCAGAATATCCAACACTACAGACGCCATTAATTGTTTGTCCATTTGCTAATGTTTCATTCCATTTTGCATTTCCTTCATTTGATAAATATGGACAATATACAGCTAATTATTATTTTCCATTCCATTCAAAAAAAAAAAAGAAGAAAAAGAAGAAGAATGAAAAGATAAAAAAGCAATGAAAGAATCAAACCAGTTTCACAATGACTTCCAATATATCCAGGTTGACAATGACAAGAATAATTTCCTTTGAACCTTATTGAACAAATGTGATTTGATTCGCATCTATTTAGTGGGCAACTTGAGTCTAAAGTCATTTTTTTATTTCTTTTTTCTTTTCCAATTAAAATGACATCTTATATTACCACATTGTTCCTTTGTCGAAAGATAGTCATTCGCGTGTGCATTCTTATAATTCAGAATAGGACAATCCCAATAATTATTTCCAAGATATCGTCTAAAATTTAAAATTTAATAATTAATATTTATAAAATGGATTTCTTACTCTCCATTGGTGAAGAAAATAGTAGTTGGAATTGTCCCTGTTAATTGATTATTTTGAAAATAGCTATTATAATAATATATTCTTCTAATTTCTCAGATGAAGTGAATCATATTATTTACATGTCATCAGATACTTGGAAAACGGTTGGAATTGTCCCTGAAAGTTGATTATTTTGAAGATATCTATTTTCAAGAAGAAAAAATGTGAAAATCAATCGCATGGAAAGAAAATAAGAAAGGTTTACAGGAACATTAGGCCCATATTTCCGAGCCCTGTTGGAATAGTACCACTCAATTGATTTGAACCGAGATTTCTAAAGATAAAATCCATCTTCAGAAAAAAAAAATGTCACAAATCAGAAAGAATGATTTTTACAAAATGTCAAAATATGAATTTTCTTTCCCAAGGTTTTGAAGTTGGGATGGAATTGTCCCAGTTAGTTGGTTGCCATGAAAATCTCTATTATTTATTTATTGACCCTTAATCATGAGCACTAGGAAAAATAAAAAATGAGTACAAGCCAAGCAAGCGAGTCAACAGTCCAAGTTCTGTTGGAATTGTACCCCTCAGATTATTTGATGGGAGAATTCTGTCGTTTTAAGTTTAAATTTTCAATTTTTTTTTTTTTTTTTGATTTTTTTTTTTTGGAAAAAGAATGGTTACAGAGTCCATGCAGATGTCAAATTTCCAAATTCTTTAGGAATTGTCCCATTGAGCGATTTTGAAGATAGAGTTCTATTTATCAAAATAATTGTCAAAATAATTGAGCTCGAGCCCTTAACTAGAAAAAATAAAAAGAAAAAAGTCTACAAGTGTAAAACTCTTTGATAAGGAGATGATTCATCGCATGTAACCCCACTTTCTTGACATAAATCCCTTTCAGTATCCCAATCCAAACTCCCATGATTAGTCAATGAATTATACCAATCTACCAATATTGTTTGTTGATCTGGATGCAAAGCGCCTATTCAAAAAGTTTTCAGCAGTTTAAATTTTAAAAATAAAAGAAAAAACTCCATTGAAAATAAAGAAAAAGGAGAAAGAAAGAAATGATGCATGAACTGATGAAATGAAAAGGAAAGAAATAGAAAGGAAATCAAACTCTTTGAGAATTGAAAGAGAAGACAAAAAAGAAGAAGAGTCCGAAGCTCCATCTTTTTGAAAAAAAACTGAAAGAAAAAAAAAAAATGGCAAATTTTTTTTTTTTTCGACCGCAAATACAATATGCATCTCATTCCCAACTTTAACTTGTCTTTGCCCTCCTAATTTCAATTGGACTGGTGATTTTTGTGAACGTAAAATTTCTCTTCCTTTTCTTTCTTTTTCTTTTTCTTTTTTTTGGAAAATTAATTTTTTTTTTCTGGAAAATAAGATAAACCCTTAGTTTGTACTCCTTTCCTTTGTCAAAATGGAGGAACATGTAATAATACTGAATCATCAGTAACTTGTCTGGATTTATTGGAAAAACTTGTGAAACTGGTAATTCTCTTTATCCTATTTTGAACTTATTAAAAATTATTTATTCAAAACTTTTTTAAAAAAATCAATTTAAAAATTTGCTTGAAATAATTTAGTTTAAAACATCTACAATGTCACTATTCAAACAGCTATGTTATCAGGAGCAGGAACAACAGGAACAATTTCAATTAAATTTAGAGGAACCAAAAATGATTCTGACCTTTTGAAGTTTAAAACAGGATTAGGACAAGGATCTATTGAATCTATCCCCTTCACAATTAATGATATTGGAGGTTTAACTTTTGTTTATCTGGAAATTGATTCTACAGATACATGGAGATTTGCTTCTATTTCTATTCAAATTAATGGATCTCCTGTTATGTTTTTTGATGATTCTTTCATTTTGAGAGCAGATACAACTGCTTCTATTTGGCTTTCAGGTTTTTTTTTTTTTTTTTCTTTCTTTTTTTTC
>Ga0209960_1002328_pt1 | contig 19367 bp, 18 predicted proteins | sample ThiBiot_500_plan_2_FD_183947 | JGI IMG/M metagenome (GOLD analysis project Ga0209960, IMG submission 183947) | Wastewater bioreactor microbial communities from Cape Town, South Africa - Thiocy_expt_500_plan (SPAdes) | ecosystem: Engineered > Bioreactor > Thiocyanate-remediating >...
CTTTGGCATGTCACGCGACGACGCGGCCTCCTTCATCCCCACCTACCAGCGCAAAGGCATCATCGAGCATGATCCCTTCATATCGCTCGATTTCGATGGAGTGGGCGAACTCATTCGCATCGCGTCCGAACGTGGCCGCCGCACGCGCAACGACATGAAGCTCGGCATCTGCGGCGAGCATGGCGGCGATCCTGCCTCGATCCATTTCTGCGAGGATATCGGGCTGGACTACGTATCCTGCTCCCCTTTCCGCGTGCCTATCGCACGGCTTGCCGCGGCTCAGGCGGCGATCAAGGGGCGTGCTTGATTCGTAAAGGCCGAACGGCGCCCCATCAGCGGCGCCAATAACCGCCGCGATAGTAATAGCCCGGACCGCCGACCACCACGGTCGGTCCCCAGAAGAAATCATCGTTGCTTTCCATGAAAGCCCGTTGATCCGCGCGCCGGCTGAGATCCTGGTTCATAAGGCAGTTGGCGAAGGCCTGTGTGCCTGGCTTGAAGCCGTAGCCGCTGCATCTGCCTGCGTCTGCCGCTCGGATTTCTTCGGCTGTCTGGCAGGAGGAAAGCGCAAGCGTAATGGCGAGGAGGGAGAAGACGGAGGCAGCGATACGCATGACTTGAGGTCCTGATACAGGTGTGCAGGCGACAGTTATAGCGCCGCGCATGGCGGCGCGAAAGTCGTATTGCGGCCGCAGGCCGAATTGCTCAGGCGGCTTCCTTCGGTCTTGCCGGCAGCCTCTGCAGAAGGTCGACGAAGGCATCGGCAAAGCGCAACAGGTGCTCGGTGTCTTCATCCGGCTGCAGCAGACGGATTTCCGCACCGTCCCCGTCAAGCGCGGCAAAGAGCGTACGCATCGTCGCATCGCCTTCGGGAATGCGGATGACGGCCAGTCTGCGGCAATCGTCGATCAGACCGGCGGCGGGCAGATCGAACAGGAAATCGCCATGTACAGCCGAGGCGGCGTTTCTAACGGCCTCGCAAAAGCTCGGCTCGCCGTCGGAGAAGCCTTCGAGCGAAAGCTCCAGTTCCAGCAGTTCCAACGGCAGGATCGGGTCCGCCAATTCGGCTCCGGCAATCGCCGCACCCGGCAGCTGTTTGGCAGCGACGTCTTGAGAAAGCATCGGTTCCATCTCATCAAGTCCTTTCACAGCCTCGATAAAACGCTAAAGAATGGCCTTTTTTAGGAATTTAAGCAAGCGCTCACGTTTTTGGTCTAGGCGTTACTGGTTTCAGCCTCGAGAGAACATTGCGTGTTGGTGCCGTGACATTCGATTTATTTTCGTCGTTTCTTGATCTAAACATAGGTCGTATTTTGGGATTCGGTGCATCCGGCTTCCGATCCGACGCGCCGACGAGCCCTTGATGACCATTCGCTTCGACCGTCCCGTTTCACATGCCGCCCGCGCCGCGCGTTTGATCGCTTCTTTTGCCCTGGTGTTGTGTGGCGTGACGCTGATCGGCCATCGCTTCGGGCCGCTGGAGACGCCTTATTTCGTGCTGCTGCTGCTGATTTCGGCCGGCTGTGCCGCGTTGGCGGTGCTGCTTGCGCTGGTCGGCCTTGCCCAGCTCTGGCAGAATGCCGCCATCGGTGGCGTTTCGGCCGTGAAGGCGCTGGTCTATGCCGCACTGCCGCTTGCCATTTTCGGCTTCGGCGCCGAACGCTATTGGACCCGGCCGCATATCTACGAGATTTCGACCGATCTCAACGACCCGCCGGAATGGCTGGCGACGCCGGATGCGCGCCAGCTATGGCTGCCGCCCCGTCATCTGGTGACGCAGCCGGAGCGCGAGGCGCAGTTCGATGCCTATCCCGCCTTGATCAGCCGCCGTTATGAAGGTGCGAGCGACCGTGTTCTGGAAGCGGTGCGCAAGGTCGCGCATGATTATCACATCACCATCGTCAAGGCCGAAGGCGCCGATGTCGCCGATCCGAACGGCGATACGAGACCGAAGCGGCGCGGGCGTGCACGGACCGTCAATCCCGCGCAGGATGACGTCGCCGGCGGCGATGTCCCGGCAATCGTTCCCGTGCCGACGCCGCGTCCCTTCCGCGACGGCGTGGCGGAACTCATCCGCCAGAATACCGACGTCATTCTGCAGGGAGAGACCCGCACCCGCATCTTCGGTCTGCCCTGTGACATACTCATCCGCATCCGCGAGGAGGCGGAAACGACGCTGGTCGATATCCGCGTCGCCTCTCGTTACAGCCAGGACGATCTCGGCGTCAGCGCCGATCTGGCCGATGGCTATCTGAAGGCGTTGGATGCGGAATTGCTCGGCATCGCCGGAAGCTGAGGTGGCTCAAGCCGGACGATAGGCCCCGAGCAGCGCCGGTGGCCCATCGGTTTCCACCTGGCCCTTCTCGACCAGATCCTCCAGATGCGCGAGTACAGAAAGGGCGGCCGCCCCATGCAGACGCGGGTCGGTATCGCGATAGATGGCTTTGACCATGTCCGGGATCAGCCGGTCGCCGGCCTTGATGCGCTCCAGCACGGCGCGCTCGCGCATGCGGCGGTGCGTTCTGAGGCCGCGCATGAAGGAGGCGGGTTCCTTCACCGGGCCGCCATGGCCCGGTAGAAACAAACGGTCCTCGCGGGCAAGCAGACGCTCCAGCGAGGTCATGTAATCCGCCATCGAACCATCCGGCGGCGCAACGATCGAGGTTGCCCAGGCCATGACATGATCGGCCGAAAAGACGATGCCGGTGCCGTCGAGCGCGAAGCAGGCATGATTGGCCGTGTGGCCCGGCGTCAAGAGCGCGGTCAGCTGCCAGCCGTCTCCCGAGACGCTTTCGCCATCGCCAAGCACGATGTCAGGCCGGAACTCCATGTCGGAGCTTTCGGCAAAGGGATTGACCTCGCCCTGATAGAGCGGCCGCGCCGCCCGGTGCGGCCCTTCGCCGACGGTGAGCGCGCCCGTCGCCTCCTTCAGCCGCTTCGCCAGCGGCGAGTGATCGCGATGCGTGTGGCTGACGAAGATATGCGTGACCTCGCGCCCCTTCAGCGCCGCCATCAGGGCGGCAAAATGCGCCTCGTTCTCCGGACCCGGATCGATGACGGCGACGGAGGTCGTGCCGACGATATAGCTGTTGGTGCCGTGAAAGGTGAAAGCGCTGGGATTGTTGACCGTCATCCGCTCGATGCCTGACGCGACAGGCACGGCGCGGCCATAGGCGGGGTCGAAGGCAAGGTCGAAGTCAGGCGTGCTCATGATTGCTTGTATTCGATTTCGATAAAGGACATTGGCTCGGAGCCGGCATTGACGACATTGTGCTCGACACCGGCCTCGCGCCGATAGGCGGCACCCCTGGCGATATCGACCCGGCGGCTGCCGCCGGGCTCCTCGAGCAGAAACTGGCAGTCGGTCATCGGAACGACGACATAGCCGAGGCCATGCACATGATGCCCGGTATCGGCGCCCGGCCCGAAATCCCAGCGCGTGATGCGGCAGACGGCGTCATCGAGAAGCACGGTGGGCACGGCCGGCGGTCGGGCGCGAAACTGGCTCATCGGACCTCCTCATTCCTGATGCAGTGCAGCAAGACCTATCATACCGGCCCGAAAAGCGCACAGAAATATGTATGCGCACTCAACTTAGTCATTGTAGCGCGATGCGACCTTTGCTAATCAGACGCCGATTTGGCTGGTATAAGCAGCCATCTCCTCTGTTGGGGCGTCGCCAAGCGGTAAGGCACCGGTTTTTGGTACCGGCATTCCCAGGTTCGAATCCTGGCGCCCCAGCCAAGTTTTGCTGTTTTCTCGGAAAATGCCCGATTTCGAAGGCTTCCAGCATGGCTGGGAATCTGGAAATCGCGATTGTCATACAGGAATGTCATATTCCATTGTCTGACACGTTGAAGGCTTGGGATGCCTGTTTGCCCTCCAAGAGGGTTCTCAAATGGCAGTGGCTCAATATGTTTTTAAACGTGGCGCAATCTATTGGTGGCGTCGGCGTTTACCGGATGGAACCGGTTCGCGTGCTCTGTTGCTGATCGAAATCAGCCTGCGGACAAAATTTCTGGAGCGGGCGAAACGGCTCGCGGCCGAGATTACCCTGGTTAGCGAGCATCTCATTCGGGACATACGCCAAGAGATGATCGACCCTGACGACGCGAAAAAGATACTTATAAAAGTTGCCAAGAAGCATAGCGCAGAGCTGGACGTGACCGCCGCAGCGGAAGTCGCAAACGGCGAAGACGTGGAAGCTTCTCGTTGCAGCGATATTGTTGCGGGTTGGACAAATCGGATTTTCGCAGCCCAAGGTGACTTGGCAAGAATAGGTCCACATGAACAGCGCGAAATGAAGGCTGCCGGTCTCGATGAGGTGGTGATCGACGAAGTCAAAAAGCATCTGAATTTCTATCGATGGCACGGAATCTATCCGCCTCCTCCTGGCAAAATTCTCGAAATTTTAGAAGAGCACGATATTCCGGATACGAAGGTCAATTTCCAACAAGCACAACAGCTGTATCTTCGCGGCATGTCTGCCGCTCTTTTAGATACACGAAGGCGTTGGACAGGCGTTCGGCCAGACGATGACGCACTGTTGCAAGCCGCGCTTGTCGCTGATGCCGCAGCCATAGAGCCGTATGTACCGCCGCGTCCGACATCCAAACCCATACCCATACCCCAAATGGATGGGCCGGAATTACAGCAGGAAGAAGATGATTTCGATGTCGAAGATGAAATCGAAGAGGATGGTGACGATCTGGAGGAGCCCACGAGAGGCTTGGTCGAGATCGTAGAAAGGGCCGCCGGTCAAAATGTAAAATCTGACGATTGGACGGATAAAACGGCAAAGCAGCATGTCGCGCTGGCAAAGCTATTCGTACGTTTCGTCGGACATGATAACCCTGCGAAGATGCGGCAGTCGCATGTCGCTGACTTCAAGCTGACGCTGTCCGAGATGCCCAAAAATTACGGGAAGTCTCCGCGAGACCACGTTATCCCTCTTATCGACATTTTGGCACGCGCCAAGGACATGCCGCCAGAGCAAGTCGGTTTGTCACAGGGAACGTTGAACCGGCACATGACGCAGATGGGCAATATTGCCGACATTTGCAAACATGCTGGTTTTCCATTCGGGAATTTTGAGGGCGTTTCTGGTTTGCGGTCGAAAAAGAAAGGCAGTGGGCGGGGCGAACGGGCTCGCTTTTCGACCGACGAACTTCGGCTGCTTTTTAACCTGCCCATCTGGAATGGATGTGACGGCGAGAACAGCCGGTTGTCGCCTGGAGAATTGACATTCCATGACGCGAGCTACTGGGGTCCGATGCTGGCCCTCTATCACGGTCCGCGTAGGGAGGAATATTGCGGATTGCTGGTTTCCGAAGTGGAGGCGGATGCTGAAGTTCCTGCTATCCGCATCGAGCCGAATTTCGTTCGCGGCTTGAAGAATGCAGATTCTAAACGCCGCGTTCCGATTCATCCTGAGTTGATCCGATTAGGTTTCCTGGAATACGTCGCCGCGCTCAAGGACATTGGGCATGTTCTGCTATTCCCGGAACTCAGAGCGGCAGCACCGTCCACCCCGATGGGGGACGTTTTCGATGAAGCTTGGCAAGACATGCGGGTAGCAGCCATTCCATCTGCGAAAGAGGATGGCAAAGTGCTGCATTCCCTTCGGCATTGGTGCAATAACGAAATGAAGCAGTTCGGAGTGGCGGCGGAAATCAGAAAGGATATTCTCGGGCACACCAACGCCGACACAAATGAAGGACGCTATTCTGATGCCGCCCGACTGCGCGTCATGGCCAAGGCTCTGGCTCAGTTGCCTCAACCGACCGCTCACCTTTCGCGGTTTCCAATTCGTCTGATCGAGCGCGTTGAAAAACATCATGCACCGCCGACCAAAGCGAGGAAGTCGGCTCCATGACCGCCGCGCAATCTCCATTTGCTAAAGCGATGGCATTGGCCAAACGCCTCGTTGAATTGGGAATAAATCCCTTTCAATCTGATGCTGATCGATACGTCGTCTTGCTGGATGGCGGCGGTGGGGAAATCATCGACTGGGGAAAGCCTCTGCGCGGCACCCGCTTTTTCGAGCCAAATGCCATTCGCAAGGATCGGCCAATGGTTGCCGATTTTGAAGCCTTCGCTAAGCGGCGCGGGCTCAATGACTGCGTTTACTGGGGTGTCGGCCTGACAGGGGCTAAGGCCGATCCTGAGAACCTGGATGCGGCACTGAAAAGCTTCAACGAAAAGATAAATATCGAATTTAGCGAGCTTCGAAAAAGCGGGAAGTTCGAAGTGCTTCTCCTGGCCATCCATCCACGTTATGATGACTTCTCAGGGCTTTTCGATTTGCATGCGCATTTCGTCGCCAGGGTTCCCTCAGAACATAGGGATGCAGTCAAACTACGGCTGCGGATAAAGTTCAGTAAGACGGATTTCCCTGATCGTGCAATCCGTAACGCTGGTGCTGTGGCAACCTATATGCTTTGGGGAGTCTTCCGAAACGACATCATGGTGCAGTGGCCGGACAACGCGCTACGAGCCGCCTGGAAGCTCACACAGAGCCGTTTTCATTTCGTAAGGACCGGTGGCTCATTTCGGCAATGGAGAGCTTCCACAGTGCCGGTGAAGGACAAGGCCGGGTCTTCGGTCGATGATGCAAAAAAGCGCAGCAATCGCGCGGAAACGGCTGATACGCGACAACAGGTTGCAAATAGCGACCGGCTGCTTTCAAAGATCATGATAAAAATCCGAGGCGTCCGGATGGCGGCACTTCTTTTCGAGGCAGCGCTGCCGCGTGAGGAAGCCTCTGTCAAGGCGGAGGGACGTCCCGTCCGGGAGTATTCTTCAGCGGCTAGTATCGTAACTCAGGAGCCGCCAACTTTAGAGGAGGTGACGGCCACTGCCCAACTTTCTGGTGGCCCCACCACGGTTTGGAACCGTTTCATGGTAGCCATAGAGCCCGTCACGGCACCAATCTCGGTGTGGACCAAAAAAATCCACGGAATCGGGCAACAAATTATCCGGCGGCTCCTGAGTTGATGCACCTGAAACCCGATTAGGAAACTCCCAGAACCTTGATGCCGTCTGGCCGCAGTTCCCCACCGGGAGACACATGGCGATACAGGGTTTGGCGGGAGATTTTTAGCTCTTTGCAGAGATCGGCAACAATCGTGTCAGGTTGACCCATTGCTGCTTGTGCTAGGCGAATCTTGGCTGCTGTCATCGTCGCCTTTCTTCCGCCAACACGCCCACGAGCACGAGCGGAAGCCAGTCCGGCCATGGTTCGCTCTCGAATCAGCTCACGTTCAAATTCGGCGAGGCTGGCAAAAATCCCGAACATCAACTTGCCATGGGCAGAGGTCGTGTCGACAGGGGTCTGCCCGGATAAAACACGAAAACCTATCGACCGTTTAGAGAGGTCATCGACTGTCGTAACAAGGTGACGTAGATCACGGCCCAGCCTGTCGAGCTTCCAGACAATGAGCGTATCACCAGGACGAATGGCTTTCAGGCAGCTTTCCAGACCGATACGATCATCTTTCTTCCCGGATGCCAAGTCCTGATAAATCATAGCCGGGCTCACTCCGGCCTCAATCAATGCATCTCTTTGAAGGTCTAGCGTCTGGCTGCCGTCCGCTTTCGAAACCCTCATATATCCCAATAGTTCACCCATGCTGAAGTCCTTGTCACCTAAACGGTCGTTTATGTGACCATGATGAATCGTGATCCTGTCGGCGGCAATCGCGTCACTTAAAGCGTCACTTTTTCAATGCTCCAAATATGTGCTGAACATGTTCATTGAGACACGCAGCCGTAGACACCGTCGTCCGGCCGTGAATTATGCTTAGTTGCTGTTTCGTCATCAAAACTACCTTAGCGGGCCAATGCTGGAATTTTCAAAAATCAATGCCTTCGACGGCGGCCAACGAGCTTCATTCGAAGAACTGCTTTGCCAACTGGCGCAACGTGAGAAATTTCCAAACGGCTCTCGTTACCGACGAGTCGAGGGCGCTGGCGGGGACGGTGGTGTCGAGGCTTATTGGACGCTGCCCACCGGCAAGAAAGTCGGTTACCAGGCCAAGTTTTTCCTTCGTGCTGGCGATATCGACTGGGCGCAGATCGATAAATCTGTACTTCAGGCAATCGCCACTCATCCAGAGCTTGAAAGATATGTGGTTGGCTTGCCATGCGACCTCACAGACAAGCGAGGCAAGGCGAGAAAGGATAGCAAGTCGGGGTGGGAGCACTGGGAAAAGCATAAGAAGGACTGGGAGCAGGCAGCGCTTGCAAACGGCCTCTCCCATATTGATTTTGTTGCATGGCCTAAAAGTGAAATCAACTCGAGGCTGATTGCGAAAGGTGCGGAGGGACTTAGAGAATTCTTTTTTGGGGGCGTCGAGCTTTCTCAGGAATGGTTTCAGAACCAACTTGATCAGGCGGTTGCAGCTCTTGATGAAAGATATCATCCGGAAGATCACGTTAACATTCGCCTGCAGACATTGTTTTCAACAATAACCAGAAGCGCTGCATCCAGGAATAAACTTTCAACGACGTTGAACGCGGTATGCCAATTCACATTACCTGGCGGAGAAATAGCTTCGCTGTCGGCTCAACCGGACGTAATCATCCTTGAAAACCTTAAGAAGACGCATGCAGACCTCAATGCAATATCCGAAGATTTCGATCTTAGCCCCGCGCAGCGCTGGGATGTTGACAACTGGATCAATAAGTTAACCGCCTTAGAGAATGCAACGTCGGCACTAAACTCCTGGTGCTGGTCGCAATCTCGGAATCTGAAAGACAATTCTCGGGACGAAACTACTCTGCGGCGTTGCATTGACGAACTCGCGAAGCTTTCATCCTTAATATCGGATTTTGACGATACCATCCGTTCACCTTATATGATTGCCGAAAATCAGCGACTTGCCATCGTGCGAGGTGCGGCTGGGGCGGGAAAGAGCCATCTTTTTGCACAGTGTAGCGCCGATGCGCTCAAGGCGGGGCAACCAGCCCTGCTATTCCTTGGGCAGAGGTTTAACGATACAGAACTTTGGACACAGATTGCAGGCCAGCTTGGCTTGCCTGGTAGGACGCCGGATCAGATACTTGGTGCTCTCGATGCTGCAGGAACCGCATCCGGTGTGAGATGCCTAATTTCGATTGATGCCATTAACGAAGGCGTCGGCAGCAGATACTGGAAAAATCATATCGCTCCTTTTATCCAGATGCTCCAAAGCTATGCTGGCGTCTGCTGTGTCGTATCTTGCCGAACCGAGTATTTCGATGCCGCTGTACCCGATAGCACCGCATCAAAGTATCGAATATTTGATATTCGAGGGTTCGAGACTTCTGAAGAACAATTGGCAGCAGCGCGGGTCTATCTTGATAAACGCGGCATAGCTCGCCCCAGCACGCCTTGGTTGGCACCTGAATTCATCAATCCGCTATTTTTACGTTCCGTCTGCGTTTCGTTGGAGAGAGACGGAAAATCAGAATTTCCTTCCGGCCTTACAGGAACGAAGAAAATACTGAAATACTACCTCGAAAGTATGGGACGTAATATCCAGGCAAACGAAGATTCTGCTGTATCGCTTGTTTCCAAGCTTGGCCGTACAGCTCAAGAGATCGCAGCTCGTATGTTAGCGGATCGAACTGACTTCCTAGCTCTCGACAAATGTCGTGAGGCGATAGCCATTCATTTCGGTGACATAACGCCGCGCTCGGAAAACGAATGGCTGTCGATCATTCTGAGAAACGGGCTTCTTCGCAAAGACCCAAATCCGGACGCTTCAGATGAGGTATTTGCGGACCCCGATGTTGTGCGGTTTAGCTTTCAGCGTTTTCAAGATTTCTTGATGGCCGAAAAGGCGGTTGAAGACATCAGTGATCCAGCTGGAATCTTCGATGAAAACCAAGCTCTAAACTTTTGCATCGATGCCAAGTCGCATGTTGCCTGGCAATGGCGTGGCCTTCTTGATGCGCTCTCAACAGTGTTGCCAGAGAAGTTTGGCAAAGAGTTGGTGGACTGCATGCCAGGAGCCGCTAACCAATGGTGGAAAGACTGGGGAATTCGTGAGGGGTTCAAGGAAAGCGTTAAATGGCGGGAACGTTCTGCGTTCTCCGACCGAAGCCTAGAATTGCTGAATAAGCTCGGCGGTTCTGATTCGTTGGACATTCTGATACAGATCGCCGTCTCAGCCGATCATCCTTGGAATGCCGAGCTGTTGCATCGAAACTTAGAAAAACGAAAGCTTCCGCATCGTGATGCCAGCTGGACCAATTGGGTAAATGCTCAGGATTCTGATCCTGATTCGAATGTGGGGGTATTGATTGAGTGGTGCCTCACTGGGCAGGCACCAAACACAAATCCCCAAAACCGGTTTTTGGCAGCGCTTTCTCTATGCTGGTTTTTTTCGACTACCAATAGACGAGTTCGCGACAAGGCAACTAAAGCTCTGTCAAACCTGTTACTCGTTGAGGAGGGCATATTCGTTGAACTGCTGGCAAGGTTTGCCAAAGTGGACGACCCTTATGTCCTGGAAAGACTCCTTGCTGCTGGGTACGGCGCATGTTGCCGTAAACCAGAAGCGGGAAAATTGAACCTGTATTCGCAGGCGGTTTACAGCCACCTTTTCGAAAATCGATCACCACCTTATGGAATGTTGTTACGAGATTATGCACAAGGCATAGTTGAATTGGCGGAATACCATTCGTCCTTGCCAGTTGCCGTCGATATTCAGGTCTGTAAGCCCCCGTATAAATCTCCAAAACCGCGCCTTTCTGTCAGTGAGGAGCAGTTAAATATTGTCGCCCAAAACGCAGGAGACGACAGTATCGCATCTTCTTCAACGTCATCGATGGCCGATTTCGCGCAATACGAAATCGGCTCGCGGACACACGACTTTCTGACTGTTCCTTTGCATAAGGAACGCCCGCTTACTGCGAAGCACAAACTAAAAATTTTTGAAAAGGAAATCGTGACGTCGAATTCCGAACGCATGGTTGCATTCGAAAAGCTCGAAAAAACGGCCAATCCATATTGGTATGGGCTCTATTCAATAGAATGGGGACGTAGGGTATCGAAACCAAGCAAAGCGGAGGTCAAGCGTTGGGAGAACGATTTGGATGCCGCTAGACTCAATTTCCTGGGACTTTTGTCGGCGGAGGAAATTAAACGTTACGAGAATGAAGCTGTACCCGGTTTGTATCCCGCAAAAAAGGAAACGAAGCCACCGGAAAAGTTCAATCAGGGATCACTTCGCAGGTGGGTGGCAAAACGGGCGTATGACTTCGGATGGACGAAGGCACGTTTTCCGCATGATAGCTCCGGTAGAGGAGACTATTCTCGCGACCGACCGATGATAGAGCGGATTGGCAAGAAATATCAGTGGTTGGCTCTTGACGAGCTGTTGTGCAGATTAGCAGATAACTACTGGTTGGATACGGGGTTCGACGATCCACCCTTCGCATATCGACGTGCCACAGATATCGGCTTCAGGCGTGACATAGATGCGACGATCACCGAGGATAGAGAAAAACGTTTAAACTCGGACGAAGCGGGCAGTCAGTGGTTTTTCGAGCCGGTTATCAAATTGCCTTCCGTCGAGGAGCAGACCCTCACTAAATGGCCGTTTGAGCAAGACCCAGCCTCAGAGCTGGGACGGATGCCATTTCGCGTAGACGAGACGGGCAAGCGTTGGCTAGTGGTCTATGAGCACCAATCGCAGAGCGAAAAATATTCTCAGGACCGGCGGGGTGAGCACGGTTTAAGACTGCAGGAATTCCGCTTCCTCTCTGCAGTCAAAGTCAAGCTTACCGATGCAAGAACCGTAGCCAAGGCCTTCGAAAAGAAGCAGCAGATCGATATCCAGCATTGGTCCATCCCCGAGATGACCGACAGCGCGTTTTTGTACGAAGCTCCGTGGCGTTCAACGTGGCCGCAAGATGGATGGCGGTATGATAACTGGCGAGTGCCGACAGGCATTCCTTATGCCCAACTCGGAGCACGGTATCATTGGGAGAGTCATTTGGACGCCTCCCTGCCAAGCGGCTATTCAGCGTATATTCCCGCGCCGTGGCTTGCCCGCGAGCTAGGCCTCCAGCCGGATTTCGCGGAACTTGGTGCCTGGAAGGATGCAGAGGACAAAATAGCATTTAGACAGTTTTTTGGTGAAGATGGCAGTGTCGTAGCCCTGTTGTCGGAAGATCATCTGTCGAGAACTATCGGAGAAGACTGCACATTTTTGACGGTTATGATTGCCGAACGAAATTCCTGGCCAGGGGGGAGCAACCACCATGCAGCCTGGCGACGATCAGAGGGCGTTTGCTGGAGAGATGGGCGCGGCATAAACAAACTTTTGTGGAAGAGAGACACGCGCAACGGGACATCGGACCTGACGGGAACCGACGCCTAGTAATACCCAAAATTATTTCGTCCATTGCGGCCGACGGAAATCTCCTGAACACTTCATCATGTGGTCACTTAATTCCGAGTGACCTTCGGTTGCCAGCCATGCCTTCGTGAACACGAAGGCAGCAGGCCAGGGGGCTTTGCCCCCGTGGACCCCCGAAGGATGAGGCTGTGTTTCATGAAAGACGCATTTGTAAAAATCCGAATCTCCGATATCGACAAATCCCGGCTCATGGAGTTCGCTGGTCAGTCGAGCAAATCGGCTTCGGAAATCGTCCGCTCTGCTCTCGATGAAACCATGCGTGGGAACATAGCTGGCGATAAACGCCGCAAAGATATCGCGACGCTGCGTCGTTCTACGAATCTGATGCTCGAAGCCTTTGCCGAAAAGCCAATCGACGTTCAAAAAATTAAGGAAATTGCCGCCCAGGTCCGTCAGGATGCCCTCAGGGTGCTGGCATGATCTGCGCCGTGATTATCAAAGCCATCAGATTTAGGACGAGGTCGAGCGTAAACAGGCTGATCAGCCATCTCAAGAACGGCGTCGATAATGACGCAGTTACGTTTCTTACCGGCACCACCGCCGATATCACCGACATGCATTCCGACGCATTGGCTAAACGGTCAACGTATTCAATACGTCATTGGATCGTCAGCCCCCATGAAGCGACCACCAGGCACCAGATGCGCGAGGTCGTGACGATGCTCGCGGAAGAGTTCGATTTTGATGCTACACGCGCGGTTATCGTTGAGCACGCGAAGCCGCGTGCTGCGGCAGATGCTCACAATATTCATTGGCATGTGCTGGTCGGCGAGGTTGATCCCGTGACCCGCAAAGCGCTCCGGTGCTCATTTGATCGCATTATCCACGAGCTTGTCGCCAGGTGGTCGGAATACAAATTTGGGCACCGGTTCGTTCAGGGGATGCACACGAAATCCGTAATCGTTGGATTGCGTAAGCGTGGCGCTGAAGATGTCGCCACGAGTATCAAAGGTCAACTTGGTGAAGCGGAGCCTCCGTCAAGGGAAGCCTTTACTCATGCCCAGCATCAGGCCAAGAAACGAGTGGGGACTGATCTTCCGGCTGTTAGACAGGCTGTGAAGCAGGCCATGGCGACTGCGACCAAAAGGGCCGACCTGGAAGTCTCATTGGCCGCCTCGTCACTGCTGGTTGCGGCTGGAGAAAAGCGTGACACATGGATCGTGACTGGTTTGGACGGAGAGTTCATTGGCTCTCTGGCCCGCTTATCGGGTGTCAAGAAGGCAAAAATCGACAGAATAATGGGGGGAGTGAGCGATGAGCCAGCCAACGACAAAAGTGACAATCGAACAAGCAATTCTGGCCGAAGCGCGAGCCATTCGCCGCCTGCTGCAGCCGCCAAGCGACCAGCAAATACCCGGCCCCGAGGTTCTCATTCAGATACAGGCCAAAATCCTGGAAGCGCTGGAAAACGTGTCGAGCCAGATAGAGCGCCTGAATCAGAGATTGGATCACCTCAAGCCATCGCCCATAGTCCCGTAGGCTGGTTTGCAGGCCTAAATAAGGACACGGCTCGGCTTTCTTTGCTTCTCGGCAAGGCCAACATGGCCGCGATGTCCGCAGAAGAGCGCATTGCAGCATCCCTTTGGGAGATCGAGGAGCAGGCGAGATTTGATTTTAATCGGAAAGTTCCTGTCTTCGCATGTTCTGAAAAGACCGCCCGACTGCGGATCGACGTCGCAGACAAAGAGAAAAGCGTTGCCAAAAAATGGGACACGCACTTCGATGCGGAGCGACGGCTTGGCAAGGCCAAACGACCCAGGTGGTGGCACTACTTACTGGGAATTGCGTTTATACTGGAACGCCAACAACGGCACGTAGCGTCAGCGTTTCAGCAAGCATCCGATGAATTAAAGAAGTGCAGCTCCGATCTGCTGGTGGCAAAATCGAAGCTCGTTCGCCAGGAGTTTCGCGACAAAGAGCAGCATACCGCTCTTGTTCAGGAAATAACCAAAAGAAAGGAAGCTGCTGGTCCAGTCCTTGAGCAAGTGGCGGCAGCAAACAAGATCATCCGGCAGCATCCGCTTATGGCATTCTGCGGTCTCGATTTCATTCTCGCCCAAGCCCGTACTCGGGTCCGTGATCAGCAGCAGGCCGAGGAGAAGTTCGAGAACGACTTAGACAATCGTCGTTTCGGATATGGACTATAATCCGTATACCGATGTCTATCTGCGGCATAAAAATGTCTTGCGCTGTTGCCACAATTGTCTGTAGCATTGTCATATTAGGTAAGCAGGTTTCGCAAGGCTTCTCAATGGCTTGAGAAAGCGGAAAAACCTAGCTGGGGCTCCTGGCGCCCCAGCCATGTTTGCTGAATAATATATCGCTTAGCGTCACCCTTAGGGGAAAGTCGGTCCCGATTGAGGACAAATGTACTTGTTAGTATTTGCAACCTATAATATTATTTGTATGCTCCTATAACCTCTGGGAGAGTCGGAGCAAATGCATGGGGTTTATATCGTCGCTGCTGGCCTTGATCGGAGCAGGTGGTAATCGGACGGCTGATACGAGCGACCAGCGTGCCGAAGTCGCCCGCTTAAATGCCGAGGTTGCGACAGAGACAAAGCGGGCGTTGGATATGATTGAGGCGGCGATACCCAGATTGACACAACGTTGCGCTGAGGTTTGCGGAGATGATCCGCAAATGTGCGAAAGCATGGTCAAGGTGCTTGATGAGCAGAAAGAGGCTGCGCTCAAGGTTTTGAGAATGGCCGAGGACTACGAAACCAAGATCATGATCGCGGATAGTTTCATCAATTGGAACAGGGTGCTTCAGCAAGTCCGAGAATGGCGCGAGACCGCTTCACGAATGGCGCCGTGGGTCGAGGAAATCATCGGCCGGTACGACAGAGCTTTTGATAAAGCCGGCGCACGGAATTAAAGGTTGCACCACCGCTTCACACGTCCGCTGGCGGTCGCCGCCGCCCCAAGTAATGTCTTGTTAACACGGCACCAGATGGCCAATATCCCGTCGACAATGGGACCGGCGCACTCGCACTGAACTCGCCATCCCATCACCAAAACGAAAAGGCCCGCCGAAGCGGGCCTCCTGGTCAAAGGATCTTCGCCAGAAAATTCTTGGTTCGATCCATCTGCGGATTTGAGAAGAGCTCCTTCGGAGGACCTTCTTCGAGGATCTGGCCGTGATCCATGAAGATCACGCGGTGGCCCACTTCGCGGGCAAAGCCCATTTCGTGGGTGACGACGACCATCGTCATGCCTTCCCGCGCCAGATCGTTCATGACCTGCAGCACTTCGCCCACCATCTCGGGGTCGAGCGCCGAAGTCGGCTCGTCGAAGAGCATGACGTCGGGCCCCATCGCCAGCGCGCGCGCGATGGCGACACGCTGCTGCTGACCGCCGGAAAGCTCGTCGGGATAGTTCGCTTCCTTGCCGCGCAGGCCGACTTTTGCCAGCAGGTCATGCGCCACGCGTTCGGCCTCCTCAGGCGCAACCTTCTTGACCTTGCGTGGCCCGATCGTGATGTTTTCCAGGATCGTCAGGTGCTTGAAGAGATTGAACTGCTGGAACACCATCCCGACATGCTGACGCAGCTTGTGGATGTTGGTCTTGGGGTCGGTCAGCATCATCCCTGCGACTTCGATGTCGCCGCTGGTTGGCGTCTCCAGCCCGTTCAGGCAGCGCAGGAAAGTGCTCTTGCCGCTTCCCGACGGTCCGATGACGACGACGACTTCGTTGTTCTCCACATGCGTGGTGATGCCTTTGAGGATTTCATGATGCCCGAAGGACTTGTGAAGCTCTTTAACGCTTATCAACTTGAAGCCTCCTCTCGATATAGGACGAGCACTTCGACAGGGAGAAGATCATGATGAAGTAAAGTACCGCGACGAAACCCCAGATCGTGAAGGATGCGAAGGTTTCGGCAATCACGATCTCGCCCTTGTAGACCAGCTCGGCAATGCCGACCGGCGCCAGCAGTGAGGTATCCTTGATTGTCTGGGCCGCCTGGTTGACCAATGGCGGGATCATGCGCTTGAAGGCCTGCGGCAGAACGATGTAGCGCATCGTCTGGAAGCCGGTCATCGCGATGCTTGCCGCTGCCTCCTTCTGCCCCCGGTCGACGCCGAGGATGCCGGCGCGGACGATCTCGGTGACATAGGCGCCCTCGTTCAGGCTGAGGGTGAGGGCGGCTGCGAGGATAGGGTAGGTGAGCTGCCCGAACCAGGCATTGACAGGCAGAATTGCCGGCAGGCCGAGCACGATGAAGAAGAGCTGGACCAGCAAGGGCGTCGATCGGAAAATCTCGACATAGGCGGTGGCGATCCATCGCAGCGGCGCAACCTTCGAAAGACGCATGAGCGCCGCAACCAGCCCGATGATCACCATCAGGATGATAGCGACGACCGAATACTCGATCGTCAGGAGCAGACCGTTGAGGATCACAGGTAAATTTTGCCAGATGGCGTCCATGAACCGTGCCTTATTTGTTTGTTTTATTTATTATGTACCGGAGGATCGATGCGGGCTGCGCAGCGCGATCAAGCGCTACGCAGCTTACGGATCAATCACATGACTTCCGGGAAGCCTGAAATATCGCCGGCCGATATTATTCCGAAAGCGCGACCTTTGCCGGGTCGACCACGTCGTTGACCTCGCCGCTCGTATCGCCGCCAAAATACTTCACGAACAGCTGATGATACTCACCGCTCTTGCGGATCTTGGCGAGGCCGTCATTGATCTTGGCGACGAGATCGGGCTTCGTCTTGCTGATGGCGATGCCGTAATATTCGCCCGTCAGCAGCGGGCCGACGGTCTGCACGCCGCTGTGCTTGGCCTTGAAGTCGATGTTGACGGGGTTGTCGAAGATCACCGCGTCCGCACCGCCGGTCATAAGGGCCTGATAGGCGGCGTCGATGCTCTGGAACTGCTTGATGTAATCGGATGAGAAGCCGTGGCCCGTCAGGTAATCGACCGAAGACGTTGCCTTCTTCGTGGCGACGACATGACCCTTCAGATCATCGAAGCTCTTGATGCTGGAGTCCGCCTTCACCAGAACCGACAGGCCGGACTTGTAATATGCATCGCTGAAATTGGCGTTCTGCAACCGGCTAGTCTTGATCGTGATGCCCGCGACCGCGGCATCGATCGAGCCGGCCTGCAAGCTCGGGATGAGCCCGTTGAACGGCAGGGTCTTCAGCGTGACCGTCATGTTCTCGGCCCTGGCGATCGCATTGATCATGTCAATGTCGAAGCCCGTGACGACGCCGTCCTTTTCGGTTTCAAAGGGCGGGAACGTGGTATCGGCGCCGACCACGATGTTGGTTGCCGCATCCTGAGCGACGGCAACGGAAGTTCCACAAATTACGGTTGCAAGGCCGGAAGCCACGGTGGCGACCAATAAGATAAGTGCTTTATTTTTCAAGGGGGCTCTCCTTCTGACGGGAGATCATACATTTGGGCCGCCGCAACGATTTCGATAGCGCGTAACCTTAGACTGCAAGCATCTCCCGAAAAACATATTCAACGACAATCTTTCTGGGTCAAGGGTCGGGTGGAAACATTTTTGAAGATGCTAAAGCATATATGTCTCGCCCGAATCGGCGATTCCCCGCGATTTGCAGGCGATTCGCGATGCGGACACGGACTCGGCTTGGCACCGATGGCGGCTCGTCTTCAAGGATCTGCGAGAGCCAGCAGCAGTGCTGTCGGTGTGGCCGGTCGAGGCCAGGCAATGGCGCCGGCTTCGCTTGGTCATGAAACCAATGCGCGAAATTGCGCGGTGCGCCATTCATCCGCCCTTAAAGCTTGTTTGACCTTTTTCCGGCACTCTGATCGCCATCTTTTCGATGCAGGCGATCATGAACCAGAAACCCCAGGAACTGCTGCTTTCCATCGTTGCTCCCTGCCACAATGAGGAGGAGGGGCTTGGCGAATTTTGCCGGCGGGCGGAGGCGACGGCGCGGGGCATTGCCGGCGAAGCCTTCGAGATCGTCCTCGTGGATGATGGATCGACGGACGGCACCTGGGAGATCATCGCCTCGCTTGCCGCAACGACGCCGCAGGTGCTCGGCGTGCGCCTCATGCGCAATCACGGCCACCAGCTTGCCGCGACCGCCGGTCTTGCCGCCTCGCGCGGCGAGCGGGTGCTGCTGATCGATGCCGATCTTCAGGACCCGCCGGAGCTCCTGCTGATGATGATGCCGATCATGGATCGCGGCGCGGACGTCGTCTATGGCCAGCGCGTGCGCCGGCAGGGGGAGAGCTGGTTCAAGCTTGCCTCCGCCTCGCTCTTCTATCGGCTCCTGTCGCGGCTCGCCTCGGTCGCGATCCCGCGCGATGTCGGTGATTTCCGGCTGATGCGCCGCCGCGTCGTCGATATTCTGCTGGCCATGCCGGAGCGGGACCGCTTTATCCGCGGCATGGTGAGCTGGATCGGCGGCCGACAGGTGGCGCTGCCCTATGAGCGCGATGCGCGCTTTGCCGGCACGACCAAATATCCGCTGCGCAAGATGATCAATTTCGCGATCGACGCGATCACCAGCTTTTCCACCGTGCCGCTGCGCATCAGCACCTGGCTCGGTCTCGCAAGTGCGGGCTGCGCCGCCCTGCTGCTGTTTTACACGCTCATCCGCTGGGTTGAAGGCGAGACGATCGTCGGCTGGTCGAGCATCATGGCGGCCATTACCGCCTTCAGCGCCATTCAGCTGATCTGCATCGGCATCATCGGCGAGTATGTCGGCCGCCTCGTGCAGGAGAACAAGCGGCGGCCGATGTTCATGATCGAAAGCCTCCTGCAGGGCGACCGATCGCTCGATATCCCCGGCGGCTTTTCCGATATGGATGCGGCAGGCAAACGCCGCGTGCTCGACGATGCCCTGCACGGGCTCGGCGAAGGGGCTGATGGTGCGGCGCAAGTGAGGGCGATTCAGTGACGCCGCGGCATTCCGCGACTTTATCGTCGATCGAGCAGACGGCGGTTTCCGATGCCGTGTCGGCGGG
>Ga0209960_1002329_pt1 | contig 19361 bp, 20 predicted proteins | sample ThiBiot_500_plan_2_FD_183947 | JGI IMG/M metagenome (GOLD analysis project Ga0209960, IMG submission 183947) | Wastewater bioreactor microbial communities from Cape Town, South Africa - Thiocy_expt_500_plan (SPAdes) | ecosystem: Engineered > Bioreactor > Thiocyanate-remediating >...
GACCGTCAATCTGATTAAAGAACTCAATCAGTTGAAAAATAATCAGGTAAAACCACAGCAGGCCATTTTAATCCCCAGCACGAAAAATGCACCGCTTATCCCTAAAAAAGAAATTGCGATCGCGGTCACCACCCCCTACAGTCCGAATAGCAATAAAATAGCCATCCCAAAACCATTAAAAGAGGGAACGAGCCGTCGCGTAATTCATATCGTGCAAGGCACTGATACGTACACACACCTGGAGCGGCTGTATGGGGTAACCACAAAAGAAATACAAACCTGGAATAAAATGTCCACTTATCAACGCTTACGCACCGGACAGCAACTGATTATTTGGAAAAAAACCGTCTCACCTGCAAAATACTATTACGCCCATCGCGGTGAGACCATGCAGCAGATTGCCCAAAAAAATGGCGTGCGCCTCCCCTATTTGCTCCGTTTAAATCCGGGTATGCGTTGGAATGATGCAGCCCATGCGGGTCAAAGGATTGTAATCGGATAATGATTCCGCCTTCTTGTTAATTTTAGCAACACTAAAGCAAATTTATTTGCGGATTGAAAGTTATTTGTGTTAAATTTCTGCCACTTACAATAACATCAAGAAGAACATTATGGGCATCAGATTTAACACCGAAGAAGAGCGAAAAAGTCATCCTCAAGCTCAGAGAATCCTTGACAAAGAATGGTTTGATCATACTTATTTTAATGGGGAACTGGATGAAATAAGCCAACTTATCCTCTCGTTGCACTCTGGCTTCTTCCTTGAAAAAGATTGTAAACTGACAAAAAATCACGAATATTCTATAAAGCATCTTTATTGTGTACTCATACACACTCCCGATTTAGGATTAGATAAATGCTTAAATTTAATGAAAGACATGAAGCTCAATGTAATCCAACTTGCAGAAATTTTAATTAGAACGCAAAGCTCCCAGCAATTACAGGATTTAGTCGAATTAGTAGAAGAAATTGATGCAGAGAAAATTAATGACGAAAATACTCAAAAAGAAAGGTACGGATTAACAGTACCTTATAAATATTTGAAATCTTTTATACAAAAAGAAATTTACGGATTAGCAGTACGTCACAATGATTTAAATTGTGTTATACAATTAGAAACAAAAATCTTACATAATGGTGGGGATAAAGCATATACTAAAAATTTATTAAAAAATAATGATTTTGAGATTTATGTTCAAGCAATTTTGGGTAATTCGGTAGCAGTATTAACCCATTTAAAACCTTCATTTAATTTTCAAATAATGCCTGAAGTTCAAAATAAATGCCTTGCTTTATTTAAATCTTCAGCACAACAAGGGGCTACAGATTGTCTCAGAGGACTTAGGAATTTATTTAATATAAATAACTTTAAGCCGGATAAAAAATGTTATCGTGAGGCCTTTACTCTAGCCGCTCTAAATGGTCATGTAAGCTATTTAAAAATTCTAGTTGAAGACTATAAACCCTCCCCCAAAAAGCTCTATGCTCTTTATGAGCAGGTAATCATTGGAAATGATGATCCAAAAACGCTTCAATTTCTTCAATCAACTTATCCGTTTAATCATCAACTATTATTTGATTTTGAAAAAAAGGATAGATGGTACAGCCTGGCACTGCAACACAAGCACAAAGAGGTATTTTTTCATCTTCTCACCCAAAATATTGACGCGATTTATCATTTTGCGCAGTCAACAAATGAACTTACGCAGGATTACATAAAAGAATACATGAGGAGGATAGTCGACATACGTAATTTTGATGTCGAAGAAGACAAGGAGCAAAAGTTTAACGCCTTCATAGCTATTTTGACTATTCTAAAACGCCATGATTTTCTACCCGGGTATAAATGGCAATCTCTACTCGAAATAAAAGAGATAGCCGATTATATTCGTGAAGAAGAGTTGCGAATGGGTCTTCCACCCGTATCTCCTGCAAATATAAATGAAGAGAGCGCTCCTGAGCCTACTGATGTAATTCACAAGGAACACTCTAATATTTCTCAACCAGAAGATGCAGCAGCTCCTCTAAAAAGCATAGAAATCCCAGAGCAGCCCAAGCCAGCAATTAATTCTTCAGAAAAAAATCAAGATAAAATCTCAACGGCAATTACCACCACTTACAAAGCCTATGAATTATATACCCGCGGCATTCGTTTCTGCCTTTTCCATGTCCATGGAGAAAAAGGCATAAGGCGCGCAAATTCATTCAGAGCAACTTTTAATAAAAGTCTAACAATCGAAGAGCAAAAACATAATGTAGTTGATTATCTGCAGAATACAGAAAATGGGAATACTCACCCTCATTCGTTCCGAACAATGCTTCTGGCACAACTTTTAGATAAAGAACTGTCTGATGAATCTTTACGGGATGTCTCCGCAAATTTTTTAATGTATTTAGACCAATATTCCACGTGCGCACCAAACGAGCTATGCCGAATTACACCATAGCCCATGTTAGATTGTATGGCCATCCCGGTTATATCTGGGTGGCCTAATTACAAGCTCTCCTCATCCTATGTCCACAAATCGCTCGTGTAACTTGCGCACATGAGTTAGTGGCATGGGAACAACTTGGTTACTTCCAAGCTTTTTGGATTTTCAAGTTACGATCTAAAAGTTAAGAAGATCTTGGAGTCATCTCAGTTAGTTTCTCGATATCCGTGATTATCAGTAAAATTAATGATAAAATCCAGCACAAAATGACCATCAAGATCTATAGATAACCACAATAATTTACTTAAAAATCATCTCATTCGAGTTAATATCTGTATTACTCATTCCTAAGGATTTTCAATTATGCGCACCTTTTTTGAAAAAAAAACCAATAGCTCCCCGAGAATCACTAAAAATTCGCTTGTTAAAGAAAAAACGGCTTCTTTATTTGCACAGTTGGAGGAAGGTTATACTCAATATACGAATATTTTCCAAACCATTAAGGATGGCGCTGATCTTTTTACGCCAAAACCCGCAGGCGATTTTGCAGGCTTCTACCCCATCCATGTTGCAGCATTAAATGCGACATTGAATCTAAACGCCGTAAGGGAAATTCTTAAATCGTTTGATAACCCAGATCAAAGAAAAGAATATATCTTTTTAAGAGGTCCCGATGGAAGAAATATACTTGAAATACTTTTAGTAGACTTTTTACCAGAAGAGGATGTGGAGATTACCCCAGTTGTTCTTTCCATTTTATCTTATTTAACTCCGCAAGAGCAGCAAGATTTAATTTCCTCGCTCTCCCCTATTGCTCAGAAGATTTTAGATGAAGATGAGAACGAGGTTCTTTACGAGGAGGAGATAGTTGATTTAACGCATCTTAATTATTTTTTTAAAAATGGAAATTTTATTAGTATGTGTGATCAGCGCAGTCAAGAGACCTACAGCTACCTGGAGGACTCTGATTCCGATTCTGGTGAGGAAAGCTTAGGCCGCCTTCATTCTGTGAGCAACAAAAAATTCACTGCACGCGTGTCGTATCGAGAGATAATTGAAGAAAATATGGTCGTGCGTTCCATTCCAGAATTATCGCTCATTCCCTCCGATTGGCGATTAGATACGGCGATCCAAGGCAGCCAGGGTGACCACGTGACCGCTTATATTTTACTCTTAAGTAGTTTTGCCCATTGCGAAGGGGAGTGTATAAAAAAGCTACCCAAACTAATTTATGATTTAACCCTCCGTGCCCTTCCCGCTGAGAAGGAAAATCTTGATCAAGTCATGGAAAAAAATATTGTAGAATTAAACCGGGCACGGCGATTAAGAAAAACAACTATTGCTGCCTTGAAGAAAGATCAAAACTTAAGTGAAACCTTTATTGTGGCCAGCGAAAACCATTTTAAAAAAACGGAAATAGCACTCATCGCGACCCAAGTGGAAAACATGATTGATGATTTTATTGGGAAAATCAATAAACTGGAACATGAAACATTCTCCCAAGCAAGAAAGAGTAGTCTTACTAAATCCTACAGGCTAAACCAACTTTGTTTTCTTTTAGATCGCGAACCACAATTACAGGATCCACGCTTATTACCATTTAAAAAGCGCCTCATTCAAGTAATTCAGCATGAAATGAAAAATAATCCAGAGCAAAATGAACTAACAGATGAGACGTTAAAAGACATTTCAAAAGCACTTATAAAAGGGCAACCCAGCGCAGAAATGCTCCCCCCAGCCTTATTAGCTAACAGCAAGAAATTAACTCAGAAATCAGTCACCGATTTTTTAAAGAAGCATACGCCATTTAAAAAATATCATGAAGGGCATGCGATTAAGGATATTAAAGCAGAGCTGTTGGTCTTAAAGAAAACACAAGCCGGGCTTCTGCGTAAGAAACACCTCAGCACCATAGGGTTTTACTGTTCTAAACTCTTCGACTACCCTCGTGTTGCAGATATTAACCTCAACAACGAATCTGTCTTATATCAGGCAATTGCCCGTCATTGGATACTTATCAATGCGGCATTTAAAGACTTACAGGCGCTCCCGGGCGACCAGAAAATATTTATTTTTTCTGTATTTTTAGAGCATATACTTTTCCAACAGGGATGGTGTCATCAGGTAATTAAAATCGAAAATCAATATACGGAACTCAATTTAAGACTTCTTATAGAACGTGTTTATTCCTACGTTGAAATCGATGATAATTTTAATTTTTGGCTGAAGCCAGAATATGATGAACCGAGCCCGGAGACAAACATGGACGTAAGGATTGCTCAATGCAGATAGTGAGATATCGCTTTAAATCCCCATAAACCTGATTTTTACTCTGGGACTTTGCCTAGTTTAGAATAAGGAGGAGCTTCGGGATTAACGATGGTTAATTAAATAGCAAATTCCAAGCCCCTCATCCTATTACTCCACCCTATTCACAATAAATGTTTTAATTTTGAACTATAGTTATCAGTAAAAGTTAACTAATAGGGTAATTTATGAGCAATAATACAAACATACTGGATAGATGGCATAACGAATTTTTGCAAAATGAGCCTATAAATGTGGTCATGGAGGATATTGTGTCCAGGCTCAGCCAAATACGACTCAATGAAGCCCCCAATGACTGGAAAACCTTTACCCAAATCTCAAGCTCATCCGCTTGCGAAAATTTTATATCAAGATCCTTTTACTGAGAGGACATATAAAAAACCAAGGGGGTATGCTGGCGATGCTGAAATGATGGATTATTTGTATGCGAGCGATGGGTTGATACAGAAGGATTTTGGTTTTCAACTTACCCCAATGGGTCAAGAAATTTTTGATTATTCTCTGTCCCGAAATTCTTCAAAATCAGTATGCATCCGATTGAAGATAATAGTTGAATTATTAAATCAAGTTATTGAATCAAAAAACAATGCACGCCTATTGGCGGTAGCGAGTGGGCATTTACGTGAAGCGCTATACATAGTTGATCCTCAAGCTCATTTACAAGAATTTATCGCATTTGACCAGGATCCCAAAAGTCTCGCTGTAGTGAGCGAGGATACTAAGAATATTCAAATTAAAACAATACTTGGTTCTATTGGTGACATTCTTAAAAACAGAATTACCTTAAATAATTTCGATTTGATTTATGCCACCGGATTATATGACTATTTAGACGAGGTAACCGCAACTTTACTGACACAGTATTTATTTTCAGCACTAAACTCTGGAGGTCGCCTACTTATTCCTAATTTTATGCCTAATATGCAAGAAATTGGTTATATGGAAGCATTTATGAATTGGTGGCTTATTTATCGTGATACTCAAGAGATGGAAAAACTTGCTCACACTATTCCAAAAGCGGAGATTGAAAAAATAAGTATTTTCAGTGATGAGCTTCAAAATATTGTTTACTTAGAAATAATTAAGAAGTAATTTAGCCTTAACCTGCCACCAAACATTAACTTATGGTGTTTGTAAGGTTAATAATGAGTGCGGGTTTAGGAATTTCTTGATTAATATATGCGTTCTGCCATGTACTATAAGCAAGCAAAAAATAATTTGTACTCCATATCTGGAAAATATAAATGATTGAAATTGATCATACCCTCTTGAGTTTAGAAGCATTAGATAATCTTGTTATGGATGTCATTACCCGTCAGGGCACTGATTATGGAGAATATGAAGTCGATATTTTGGTGAAAAAAAAGCAACTCTTGGCGCAACTGCAATTAGGTAAGGCGGTGGTTGTCTATCTATCAGAAGAAGAGTATTGCACTATCGTGACTAGAGAGGAGTTGGCTCACTTGAGTACCAATATTCGGGTAAAAGAGGGCTAGCTAAGTTAAAAATTCAGGCATTTTAAGCAGAAGCTTATAAGATTCGAGATATTCGAAGCAGAATCAGAGGTGTAAATCTAATTTTCTGCTTCGAAATTCACTTTAACTATCCACGCCCAGAAGATCACCCTGTCGTCTCTAGAGGCTTCATAGGGATGGTAACGTTGCCAAAAAGCTACTAACTTCCTCAGGTTTTAACTCATAGGTCTGACCACGAGCCAAGAATCGCGGCATAGTAATGCTTCCATAGCGTATCCGGATGAGACGACTTACTTCAAGCCCTTGGGATTCCCATAAGCGACGTACCTCACGATTACGTCCTTCGGTGAGCGTTACATGATACCAACTATTGGCACCCTCGCCACCGCGAAAAGTTATTTTTTTAAATTGCGCAGGGCCATCATCCAAAGTAACTCCTTTTTGTAAGTCCAGAAGCATTTCCGGAGTTACTTGACCATGAACACGAACAGCATATTCACGCTCCAAAGCATAACGGGGATGCATTAGTTTATTCGCCAACTCGCCATCATTGGTAAAAATAAGCAAGCCTGAAGTATTCAAATCCAGGCGCCCAACCTGCACCCACCGGCCATTACGAAGAGAGGGTAATGAATCAAATACGGTGCGCTCAAACTTTGGATCATGACGGCTAGAAATTTCACCCACCGGTTTATGGTAAAGTAAAATTCGCGTATTGCTTTTTACTTTTAAGGGATTATTGATTAATTTGCCTTTAACGGTGATTTTATCATTAGGACCTGCTGAGTCACCTATAGTCGCTGTCTTACCATTGACCTGCACCCAACCGCTCGTTATCCACCGTTCCATTTCCCGACGCGAGCCAAATCCTGCTTGGCTTAATATTTTTTGTAAACGTTCACTACTCATTCAAGCTCTTCTTCAATTAAATTATTTAAAGTCAAAGTTTCCATCACCTCGGGTAATGAGGGAAGTTCATTTAAGCTTTTAAGATTAAAATAATTTAAAAACTCACGTGTGGTTGTATAGACTGCAGGTTTACCCGGAACATCCTTATACCCTGCGATACGAATCCATTCTCGTTCGATTAAGGTTTTTACAATTTGACTATTTACGGTAACACCACGTATTTCTTCAATATCTGCCCTGGTTACCGGCTGCTTATAAGCAATAATGGCTAATGTTTCCAGTAAAGCACGCGAATATTTACCTGGTTTTTCAACCTGTAAGCGGGCCGCCCAATAGGCATATTCTTTGCGTGTTTGTATACGGAAACCACTTGCTACTTCCACTAATTCAAAAGCGCGAGGTACATAGTCCTGTTGTAATTCATGTAGTGCCTGTAGTATCTGCGCTTTATCCGGACGTTGCCATTCCTCAAAAACATTCAATAGTTTGTCACAGGATAAAGGCTCTGTAGCTGTTAACAAAACAGCCTCAAGAATCATTTTTAAATCGATTGCTACCATTTAAGCTGCCTGTAAATGCACGGGAGAAAATGCTTCATGTTGCGTAATGATAATCAGTGATTGCCGCGCAAGCTCTAAAATAGCCAATAAAGAGACAACTAGCCCCATCCGTCCTTCTTCTTGAGTGAATAATTCACGCAGTTCAACAACGGTCCCTTGTTGGATTTTTTCCAAGACTAAAGACATTCGCTCACGCACGGACATAACTTCGCGAGTAATTTGATGATGACTTGTCTGTTCCTCTTTTTTTAAAATCTGCTGCATTGCCATGATTAAATCTTCAAGGGATACCTCTGGATGGATTTTTAACAATTCAATTTCTGGGGCTTTGAGATTTATAGCAAATTGGTCACGTTCCTGGCGTGGTAATGCATCAATGAACTCCGCTGCTTTTTTTATCTGTTCATAAGCTTGCAAACGGCGTACTAATACCATTCTTGGATCTTCCTCCTCCTCTTCTGCCGATTGCGGAGATACTGGAAGCAAAAGTCGTGACTTTATTTCAGCCAACGTTGCCGCCATGAGAAGGTATTCAGCAGCGAGCTCTAGGCGCCTATTTTCCATAAGGTGTATATATTGCAAGTACTGTTGCGTAATACGCACAATGGGAATATCCAGAATATCAATGTTCTGTTTGCGAATTAGATAAAGCAATAAATCGAGCGGACCGCTAAATGAATCTAAGAGTACTTCCAAAGCATCTGGAGGAATAAACAAATCCTCCGGTATTTCTGTGAACTCTTTACCCTCAACAAACGCTTTAATCTCGGGGCGAACTGCCTCTGCAACGGACATTAATAATCAATTCCCATGACTTCGCGAACAATATGCATCGTTTTAATTGCTTCATCACGAGCAGCTTCACTACCCTCAGAAACTATTCGCTTAACCGAACCTGGATCCGCTTCATACTCTGCAATGGATTCTTGAATTGGTTGCAGTTCTTTGTTAATACTCTCAACTATAGGCCGTTTGCAATCAATACAACCAATTCCAGCACTGCGGCATCCCACTTGCACCCAGTCTTTTACTTCTTCATTTGAATAAATTTTATGAAATTGCCATACCGGACATTTCTCAGGCTCCCCTGGATCAGTACGTTTGATTCGTGCTGGATCAGTGGGCATTGTCATTACTTTTCGTTCAACTTGAGCAGGCTCTTCGCGCAACATAATGGTATTTTGATAGGATTTGGACATTTTTTGTCCATCGATCCCGGGCATTTTTGATGTTGGCGATAATAGTGGGTAAGGCTCCGGTAAAATGATTTTACCACTACCTTCGAGATATCCTAAAAGCCGCTCTTTATCACCAATGGATAAATTGACTTGATCCTCAAGTAAAGCCTGCGCTGTTTTAATGGACTCATGATTGCCATCTTCTTGGAATTGACGCCGTAGTTCGCTGTATATTTTACTATTTTTCTTCCCCATTTTTTTAATCGCTTCGACCGCTAATTCTTCAAAATTGGGTTCTTTGCCATAAATATGATTAAAACGACGTGCTATTTCGCGGGTAAGTTCTATATGAGCCACCTGATCCTCACCTACGGGTACAAAATCAGCCCTATATAACAACACATCAGCGCTTTGCAGCAAGGGATATCCGAGAAAACCATAAGTAGACAAATCTTTTTCTTTTAATTTCTCTTGCTGATCTTTATAGGTCGGCACCCGTTCCAGCCACCCCAAGGGCGTAATCATCGATAGTAATAAGTGCAATTCTGCGTGTTCAGGAACCCAGGATTGGATAAAAATACGTGAAAGTCCTGGATTAACTCCACAGGCTAACCAATCAATAATCATGTCCCATAAATGATTCTCTATAGAACCAGTCTCAGCATATTGCGTTGTTAAACCATGCCAGTCCGCAGCGAAGAAAAAACAATCGTATTGATGTTGGAGCTTGATCCAATTTTTAATCACACCATGGTAATGACCCAAATGCAACCTTCCACTAACCCGCATTCCAGATACTACTCGCTTGTTGGAAGTAAATAACGCAGACATCAATTTCCTCTTTTTGGCAATAAAATTATTCAGATTAAAACATTAACGAAAAGGATTTGGATCCCCTTTACCCTCTCGCAAAATCACTGGTTGATCACCGGTTAAATCAACTACTGTTGTTGGCTCTTGGCCGCAGTTTCCACCATCGATGATCAAATCCACCTGATTACCTAATAAGTCGCGTATCGCTTCTGGTTCACTCAGCGGCGCTTTGGCTCCTGGAAGAATCAAGGTAGAGCTCATTAAAGGTGATTCGAGTGTTTCAAGTAGAGAGAGCGTAATTATATTATCCGGAACACGCAGCCCGAGCGTTCTTTTTTTAGGATGTAACATCAAGCGTGGAACTTCGTGGGTTGCATTGAGAATGAAGGTGTAAGAACCGGGTGTAAGTGCTTTTAACAGACGAAAAATAGGGTTTGAAACTCGTGCATACGTACCTAATTGCGATAGATCACGACAAACCAGCGTCATATTATGATTCTTGTCTAATTGACGCAGACGCCGAATACGCTCTAAAGCCGACTTATTGCCTAAGCTGCAACCCAGAGCATAACCCGAATCGGTCGGGTAAACAACCAAGCCACCCTCTTCGATGATGGATACGGCTTTTCTTAATAAACGTGCTTGTGGATTATCCGGATGCAAAGCAAAAAACTGACTCATATATTCCCTTAGGACAAGTTCCAATTCTGCCAGATAGGCAAACACTGTTCAGGTAAGGTTTTTTGGCGTCCCAGCTGTGTGTACGAGGCCGTATCGCCATGGAAATCAGACCCTGTCGATGCGTACAAACCAAAACGATTACATATACCAGCCATTTCTTGGATGTCGTTCAGGTTTATTCCTCCGGAAATCACTTCCAAACCTATACCCCCTGCTTCTTTAAATTCGTTAATTAACTCATGCAATTTCGAGCGCGTCAATCCATATTTTAAAGGATGTGCAATCACCGCTTGTCCGCCATTGGCAGCTATACCTTCAACCGCCTCCGCAACGCTTAGCCAAGGAGTCGGGATATAACCTTTTCTACCCTTTACCAGGTAATGTTTAAAGGCCGTTTGCAGATCACGAGCCATATTTTCATTGACTAAAACCTGAGCAAAATGAGGCCGAGCAGCACGCTCATGCCCTGCTAAGCTACATGCTTTTTGATAAGCGTCTTCAAGGCCTAATGTTGCTAATGCCTCACCAATTTTCTTTGCGCGCTCAATACGGCTATCTACCTGGCGTTGAATCAATTGATCCAGCTCTTTAGTCGATTTAATCTGATACCCTAAAATATGAATATCATACTTTTTCCAACGCGTACTGAGTTCAATACCAGGAATAATGGTAACTGTAGAATGCGCTGCTCGCGCTAACAAACGAGGGTAACCTGCGATGGTGTCATGATCCGTCAGGGATAAGTAACGTATTTGTTGTTGCTCCGCACGCTCAATTAATTCTTCAGGTGTTAAAGTCCCATCCGAAAAAATGCTGTGGCAATGAAGATCAATCATGAAAACTGCACGAAAAAAAAATTATTGTAACATACAACGTCAAATACGTCCTCTAAAAGTTCCAGGAACTCTAAAACAATTCCAAGTATACTTATTATTATAAGTATAAATCATACCGATACTTTTGTGGGTCATCCGAAAGGTATTGCAAAAGATATGCTTCCTGCACTATATTTACATAGTAGTAACTCTATTTTAAGATAAATGACTGAGGATAATCAAAAAGCAATGACCCATCATGTGAGGCTCTCACGAAAACTGATAGCCGCCCGCAATGATAAGCAAGCCTCATTTTTGGATGCAATCGACAAACACGCCATCACTTTTGCTGTAGGGCCCGCAGGAACGGGTAAAACCTACCTTGCAGTATCCAAAGCTATACAATGTTATGAAAAAGGCGAAGTTCAGCGGTTAATCTTTGTTCGGCCAGCTGTTGAAGCAGGTGAGAAGCTGGGATTTTTACCTGGAGACCTAGTTGAAAAGGTTTTGCCTTATTTACGGCCCATTTATGACGCATTGTATGAAATGATAGGCTTTAAAGAAACCCAAAAGCTTATTCAAAGCGACATTATCGAAGTCTTGCCTCTTGCATTTATGCGGGGTAGAACGCTCAACGAAGCCTTTATTATCCTTGACGAAGCTCAAAACACGACCCAAATGCAAATGAAAATGTTTCTAACACGCATTGGTTTCGGCTCGAAAGCTGTAGTCACTGGAGATATGACCCAGGTTGATTTGCCACGAGGTACCCATTCAGGTCTTTCCCATGCTGTTAGCTTATTTAAAAACCTCCCTGAGATTAGTATCCATACCTTTACAAGCCAAGAGGTCGTGCGCCATCCATTGGTTTCAAAAGTAATCGATTGTTACGAACTGGATGATGCGCGTAAAAAGTTAACCCCTAGAGCCAAAGATTAATGAACCATATTATTGATATTCAAAACGCTACCCCAACCCCCCTATTCCTGGATGAAGAGCGAATTTGTGCCCTGGCGCAAATCCCTTTACGAGAGCAGCCGCCCGGTACTGAGCTGACTTTACGTTTCGTGACCCCTGAGGAAATAACCGAATTAAATCATACTTATCGAAATAAGAACAAGGCTACTAATGTTTTAGCCTTCCCTATGGAAGCACCCCCAGTAGCTATTCCCGATTATCATTATCTAGGGGATATTGTCATCTGCCCCGAGGTTTTGGCTGCTGAAAGTACAGAGCAGAATAAATCGCTTGAGGAACATTGGACACTGATCATTTTTCATGGCATTTTGCATTTACTAGGCTTTGATCACGTCGAAGATGAGGATGCCAAAATCATGCAAGGGCTTGAGATTCAATTACTCGCTGAACAAGGCTATAAAAACCCTTACGACATTGAGGAGGATTATGATCTTGGCTAAAGAGGAAGAGAATAGTTCATGGTTAGCGCGTCTTAAATATTTTTTACAAGGCGAGCCGCAAAACCAGGAAGAATTAGTGAATTTGCTTCGGGACGCACAAATTCGTGCCCTGATTGACTCAGAAACTTTAGCAATCATTGAAGGTGCTATTTTATTTTCTAAAATGCGCGTCCGCGACATTATGGTACCTAAAAATCAAATGATCGCTATCAAAAAAGACCAGGAATATGCGGAAATAGTCCGTCTGGTTACTGATACGGGTCATTCACGCTTCCCAGTAACGGATGAAAATAATGAAGAAGTTATTGGTATTTTACATGCAAAAGATTTATTACGTTACCAATCGGACCCCTCATTTAATTTGCTCGATATTTGTCGACCGGTGACGTTTGTACCGGAAAGCCGTCGTCTTGACAGCTTACTAAGTGAATTCAGAAGTAACAAAAATCATATGGCGATCGTTGTCGATGAATATGGGGAAATTTCAGGTTTTGTTACTATTGAGGATATCATCGAACAAATAATTGGTGATATTGAAGATGAGTTTGACATCGATGAAGATGCGTACATAAAAGTTCATGAGAATGGGCATTTTATTGTCAAAGCCCACACCCCTATTGATGAGTTTAACGAGCAGATGCATACAGACTTTAGTGATGAAAGTTATGACACCATCGGGGGCATTGTGATGAATGGTTTTGGTTATTTACCCACTCGTGGCGAAACCATTACGTTGGGGCCCATTGAATTTAAAATTATAAATGCTGACGCTCGACGCATTAAATTACTCGAATGCATTGTAAAAAAATGATTAAAATTATCAATAATTGTGTACTGAGCCAATTTAATTTACAGCTATAATTTACATAGCTCCCTATTAAAACAAAAATATAAGGTGTTTCATGAATGGCACAATCCTGGTAATTGATGATGATATCGAATTAACAGACTTACTCGCTCAATTTCTCACTGAAGAAGGCTTTGACTCAGTTTGTGTCCATGATGGGGCAGCTGGCGTTAAAAAGGCATTAAATCAAAACTTTGAAGCCATAATTTTGGATGTCATGCTCCCGCAATTGAATGGTTTTGAGGTATTAAAAGCTATTCGCGAGCACTTAGAAACACCGGTGCTTATGCTCACGGCTAGAGGCGACGATATCGACCGCATTGTAGGACTTGAGATAGGTGCTGATGATTATCTGCCAAAACCTTGTAATCCGCGTGAGCTAGTCGCGCGTCTGCGCGCCATCTTGAGACGCACTCAAAAAACACCCGTCTCAAAACCGGTGATTGAACAGCATAATATTATTGTTGATTGCTCTAAGCGCCACGTAACTTTAGCAGGTAATTACCTGGAGTTAACCAACGCTGAATTTAATATTTTGGAAATGTTAATAAAATCACCCGGGCAAGCATTTTCAAAAGAAGAACTAACCGAGTATGCGCTGGGAAGAAAATACACCGCTTATGATCGCAGCATTGATGTTCATATCAGTAATTTACGCAATAAACTGGGGGATAATCCAGCCGGGGAACCCATAATAAAAACAGTTCGAGGTTTTGGATATTTATTTAATGCGTAGTTTATACTGGAAAATATTCATTTCCTTTTGGTTAGCTACTCTCCTCATTATTTTCAGCACTGCCTGGGTCATCAGCCATATTACCCAAAAATCAGCCATTCCTGCGCAAGAGCAATTATTTATGGATAGTTATGCCAATGCTGCCGTAGCAACCTTTGAATCAGGACAGCGGGAGGCGCTTTTAAAATGGCTCAATAAAATTGGTATCTCACGCCACATGACGATTTATCTCCTATCAAGTACCGGAGAAATTATTGGAACAGAAGCCCCACCGTCAAATGTAACGAACATCGCTGAGGATTTACTGAAGGATCAACTAAGTGAAGGGATTTTTAAAGAGAAAAATCTCATAGTAAGCCATGAAATCCTATCAACTTCCGGAAAATTTTACCGCCTTGCAGCCGTAAGTGAAACGCCCATTTATCATTTTCCGAGCATTCCCTGGGCCGGGTTGGCAATTCGCTTGGGTCTTGCCGCTCTAATTAGCGGACTGATATGCTACTTTCTCTCACTCTATCTGACGAAACCCTTACGCTCCTTACGACTTGCCGCAAAATCTATTGCTACAGGTAATTTCACCACCCGCGTGGGACACTTTCGGGGCCATCATAAAGATGAAATCGCCGAGCTCAGTGATGAATTTGATACCATGGCTGAAACGATTGAAACTTTGGTTCATTCGAAAGAGCGGCTCTTGCAAGATATTTCCCATGAATTGCGCTCACCATTAGCTCGGTTGCAAATCGCTCTTGAATTAGGACGAAAAAAAACAAATAACCTGGCCGAGAATGAATTTAATCGCATGGAGCTAGAATGCTCTCGTTTAAACTACTTAATCAGTGAGATTCTTGAATATGCACGCTTAGATAAATCGACAATGGAATTAAAATTTACTCCAATTGATTTACCCAAATTACTTTGCCAAATTATTGAAGATGCCAATTATGAGGCATCAGAAAAACAGTGCCAGATTCAAGCAGGACATATGGAATCCGTTACAATGATGCTAGATGAACGGTTGATATATCGAGCAATTGAGAATATTGTACGGAATGCTCTCCATTACTCCCCTCTTGAAGAAAAAGTTGTTGTCAACATGCAGATTACTCCCGGTGAATATGTTCTTATCGACATAACCGACCGCGGTCCCGGAGTGCCTGAAGACCATTTGGAAAAAATATTTAGCCCCTTTCATCGCGTCGATAGCGCCCGCGAGAAAAAAACCGGCGGCTATGGACTGGGGCTTGCGATTGCAGCACAAGCCATTCAACTGCATCAAGGTAAAATTATTGCACAAAACCGCATAGGCGGAGGGCTTTTAGTGCGCGTTATTCTCCCTTTAGTTAAAAGAACTGATTCCATTGAGTAAATAGTATGGCCCCTGGCAATAATAAAACACCTCTTATAGCTTTTAACCAATGAGTGGATTATACTACTGCTCGTTATAACCAATCTTTGAATAAATGCAGCAAGCTAAGATTTTAGATAGAACAAGCGGGTTTTTCTTTTTTCTAGGTTTCATTATCTCGAAGCTGCAGTATATTCCTCTAGTTAATATTGCTACCATTTTTCGCTTTCTAGGACTGGGTGTTTTACTTACAGGATACGGGTTTTCATTCACTGCCCACCTACATTTAGGTGACCATGAGCCCTTACGTGCCAAATGGTACGGTTTTGCAAAGATGAAAATTCAATTCATACTATCATCTGTTATTGGTTTTGCTGCAACATGTGTTAATGTTGGAGCTATATTCCTACCCGCATTATTTCCACCAGCAGCATGGCTCTTAATGGTTGGTAATCTTTTTTGGTCCATTGGCGAATACCATAAATTTAAAAACCCTTCACCGCAACAAGATGACTTTTGCCCCCACTACCAAGAGCATTACTTCCTTTACTCAACGTTGACTACCACAATAAGTTTTGTAACTGCTCTAGCGGCCACCTTGATTTTCCTATTACCTATTTACACCATTCCTATCATGGTTAGTTCTGTTTTAGTATGTTGTGGACTTGGAATTTTCGCAGCAGAAAATTGGATCATTGCTAACTTCAGTCCCTCTAAAAAAGGGATAAGTGGAATGCCTGACTCATCGAGTCATATTGAGATGATTAAAACTTTTAACGCTGACTCAAAGTTAACATCAAATCCCTCCAAAGAGTTCGAGGCAGCTCCGCAAGATAATCATCACCACTCAGTCATTATTTCTCCTAAAAAATCAGATATTCAACGGTTCGATACTCCGGATAAGGCTAGCTCTCCAGCGCAATCTTCACTATAATCTAGCCTCTTCTGATTGGTGAGAATAAACGATGGATCCGTTAATTACGAAAATGATTTCTAAAGCTAAAGCTACTATGGCAAATTCCTATGCACCCTATTCAAAATTTAATGTAGGCTGTTGTATTGAAACCGCAACTGGCACTTTTTTTTGCGGGACAAATGTTGAAAATAATTCTTATAGCCTCGCTATTTGTGCTGAATCAGCCGCGATTACGGCAATGATTGCAGCTGGGGAGCAGGTTATAAAAAATGTTGTAGTGCTTGCTGGAACCAATCAACTTTGTTCGCCTTGCGGTGCCTGTCGCCAGAGGATAAGCGAATTTAGTAATGACCAAACGATGATTCATATGTGCAGTGAAGACAAGATTTTCCACAGTATGACCATGAAGGAACTTTTACCTTTAGCATTTGATTTTTGATTTTTTGTTTTTTTGATTTAGTTAATTTAATTATAGGAAGTTTGTATGACTACCCCCGCTCCTCAATTGAGCAATGCCCATTTAGCCGCTGAACATATCCATCGTTTGCATCCATCATTCAAGCCAACTGTAGGTATTGTCCTTGGTTCCGGGTTAGGACAATTTGCGAATGAATTAGACGACTCTGTTTCTATTCCTTATGAAGACCTTCCTGGTTTTCCTCACGGTACAGTAAAAGGACATGGTCATCAACTTGTTCTTGGGTTTTGCAATGGTGTGGCGGTCGCCTGTTTACAAGGCCGCGCTCATACTTATGAGGGAATTGAGAATTATGAAGTCGTTAAAACTTATGTACGCACCTTAAAATTACTCGGATGTTCCTACTTTATAGCGACTAATGCGTCAGGTTCCTTAAGAGAAGATGTGGGTCCGGGCGAGTTAATGCTCATTGTCGATCATATTAACTTACAACCGAGTAATCCACTGATCGGTAATAACGATGATGATTTTGGCCCCCGCTTTTACCCATTGGATAATGCCTACGATAAAACGATGAGGGATGATTTACTGTTAATTGCACATAAAAATAAAATTGCACTGGCTGAAGGTGTCTATTTATCTGTGATTGGACCCCATTATGAAACCGCTGCTGAGATAAGGGCATTTAGAATCTGGGGCGCTGACGCTGTTGGGATGTCAACAGTTCCCGAGGTTTTAGTGGCTAATCACTGTGGAATGAAGGTAGCGGTCATTGCAATGATTACAAATTATGCTACTGGGCTTGCAACAAGTATACATAGCCATGAAGAAGTTGTTGCAACCGCAGAACGTGCTGCCACTAATTTAAATCAGTTATTAAAGCAATACATCACAGGATTAAAATGAGTTTTTTTCTTGCATTTGACCATGCTTTACATCAACTTGTGCCTCATCATGAAAATGAGGCCGTGTTAGAACAACTGATTGAATGCATGGATCTTACTCTCCTAGATAAATCTGCAACGGCAGCACAACTTGAGCATCTCAGTACCCAGGCACGGCAATATTCAATTGCAGCAATTTGTGTTTACCCAGAACATCTGTCTTTTTTTAATCCGCTCGCTTATAACTTAGCTACTGTCGTTAACTTTCCCGATGGTACGGATGATGTAAAAAGTATATGCGATGAAATAGAAAAAGCCATCCTGCATGGTGCTTCAGAGATTGATTATGTTTTCCCCTATCGCAAGTATTTAAAAGGCGAGCACGTTGAGGCGTTAGCTCAAGCCCAGGAGATTTTTAACTTTTGTCATCAAAAGGAACTACTGACGAAGATCATTATTGAGACTGGCGCCTTTACAGATATCACTCTTCTTTATCACCTGGCGCAACAATTAATCACCATGGGTTGGCATTTCCTGAAAACATCTACAGGTAAAATAAGTCAGGGCGCATCTTTAACTGCGGTGACCTGTTTATTAGCCGCAATTTATGAATCGAAAATATCCTGCGGATTAAAAGTATCAGGAGGTATTCGTACAATTGCGCAGGCAAAAGAATATCTTGCACTTGCGGAAAAAATTTTAGGGAAAAAAGCATGTAAAACCTGGTTTCGCCTAGGTGCGAGCAGTCTTATTTCCAAGATAACTGTTTAACGTATTATGTTTTAATCAAGGAGTATATTATGTATATAAAATTATTTATCCGCTGTTTGTTGCCTTTTATGGCATTGTTGTTAAGCCAGTGTAAACATGTACCTCCTGGTGAGTATGATGCCAATGAAGTGGGAAAAATTAAAAAAGTAGTCCCTGGGACAATTATCTCAAAAAGACTTGTCAATTTGCATCAAAAAATAAATGATAACCAACGCCACCATGATTTAATTGATACTGACTATAATCAAATTCGCGGAGTTGAGTATGTAATTAAGCTCAAATCAGGATCAATTATATCCGTGGTCCAGTCTGAGAATTTAAATTTAAAGAATAAACAAAAGATTCTGATCATCTACGGAAAAAACACGAGAGTCGTGGCTGACAATGGAAGCGAGATTGATTAAGATCATTAAGAGGATATTTTCAAGTTTGCTGATTTAGAGTGATGCTTGCGCTCGATGAGTCGCGTAAGTATGCTTAAGCCACTCCATATCAGTTCGCTTTTATTCAATCGCTCCGTGTTAGGGGTAGGAGATCCTTCGCTTCGCTCTGGATGACGGGTTGTGTGGAACGCCATCTCGAGCCCTGGCGAGAGATCTCCTTGCGCTCAAGTGAGGTGCCCAAGTATGCTTTAAATCTCATATGAGTCGCTTTTATTCAATCGCTCCGTGCTAGGTACAGGAGATCCTTCGCTCCGCTCTGGATCTGAATGATCCCCACGAAAATTACCAATCTCTGCTCAATTCATTTTGAATGATTTGAGCCAGTGGTTCATCATGGAATTTAATATGCCTCAATCCATCATGTTCAATAATTAACTTTCCTAACGTAA
>Ga0209960_1002333_pt1 | contig 19328 bp, 14 predicted proteins | sample ThiBiot_500_plan_2_FD_183947 | JGI IMG/M metagenome (GOLD analysis project Ga0209960, IMG submission 183947) | Wastewater bioreactor microbial communities from Cape Town, South Africa - Thiocy_expt_500_plan (SPAdes) | ecosystem: Engineered > Bioreactor > Thiocyanate-remediating >...
ATTGGTTTCTGTAAAGAAAATAGTAGGGTCTTCGCTATTCAAGGTAACTTCTTTGAACAGTATCAGCGTAATCATAAAGCTTCTGATAGGCATAGTGTCGTCAAAGGTTGTTGCTGTTTTTTTAGGAGCTCCGGGCATGGCCTTGGTAGGCAATATGCGAAACTTTTTTTCGTCCATCGAAACAATAACCACTTTGGGTTTTCAGAACGGAATTGTAAAATATACTGCTGAAAACAAAGATGATGAAGACCGGTTGAAAAGAGTAATTTCTACTGTTTTTATAGCCTTATTAGTGTCTTCTGTACTCTTTGCTCTGGCTCTTTTTATCTTTAGTAATTTTTGGAACAACCAGGTTTTCGGAGAGCGAAATAATTATGATTTTGTCATTTCAATTCTGGCGATTTCAATTCCGTTTTATGTGATGAATGTTTTTTTTACAAGCATTCTGAATGGTTTCGGGAAATTTCATAAGGTAATTTACATTGCTATTTTTGGAAATATCATCGGATTGCTCATTTCCGTGATTCTGATATGGAAGTTGAATATTGCCGGAGCCTTGATTTCGATTGCAGCCACACCTGCACTACTTTTGATAGTTGCCTATTTGTACTTCAGGTCACTGATGAATGTGCGGGAATATATCCATTTCCGTTACTTCGATTTTGACGTTATCAGAAACCTGTCTTCATTTTCATTGATGGCTTTTGTGTCAGGATTCTTTGGTCCGTTGGTTTATCTGAACATAAGAAATAATGTCATTGAAAAGTTAGGAGAAGAACAAGCCGGATACTGGTCTGCAATGGAAAGGATTTCTTCCAATTATCTGTTGTTTATTTCGACATTGCTAACAGTTTATTTCCTTCCAAAACTTATAATGGCTGTCAACAATCACGAAACTAAAAAAGTGTTTTACAGCTACTACAAAACAATTTTGCCGCTTTTTATTTTTGTCGCTGCAATTATTTATATCCTTAGAGACTTTATTGTTAAATTACTGTTTACAAAAGAGTTTTTACCGGTTGAAGACTTATTTCAATGGCAACTTATAGGCGATACCTTCAAAGTAGCTTCGATGATTTTAGGGTATGAATTTTTTGCAAAAAAAATGACATTGGCTTTTATCGTAACAGAACTCATTTCTTTGGGAGTTTTATATGTGTCCAGTATCCTTTTTATTGACTTCTATGGTGTTGAAGGTATTGTTAAGGCCCATGCTTTTACGTATGTGTTCTATTTTTTGGTGTTGGGAGTTTATTTCAAAATTAAAATGAAGCCTGTCGGCAGTGGGTATTAATGTCTAAACAAAACTAAATGAATCAGGCACTTTTTATTATACCATTTTATAATGAAGGAAAAAGAATTTCATTTGATTCTTATCGGGAAATCATCGATGCTTCAAAAGAAATAGATTTCCTGTTGATAAATGACGGGAGTTCTGATGATACTTTGGATGTATTAAACAGGCTTTCTGAGGAATTGCAAAACTGTACTGTATATAGTTTATCTCAAAACTCAGGTAAGGCTGAAGCGATTAGGCAAGGCATATTACACAATCCAAAAGAATACGAATATATTGGCTATCTCGATGCAGATTTTTCGACTCCGGTTTCTGAAATGATAAAATTACTGGACTATGCGAAAAAAAACAGGGATATTGATATTGTTTTGGGAAGCCGCGTAAAGCTTCTGGGAAATGAAGTGGTAAGGTCACAGGCAAGACACTATTTCGGTCGAATCTTCGCCACCATAATCAGTAAGCTGATTTTACGCGTTCCGGTTTATGATACGCAATGCGGAGCAAAAATCATTAAGGGCGATATAGCAAAAAAACTATTTGATAAACCATTTCTAACCCGATGGATTTTTGATGTTGAAATGCTGTTACGATATAAAATGAGCTATTCCGATTCGTTGGCAACTGTTAAAGAATTTCCTTTAGAAATCTGGATTGAAAAAGGAAATACTTCCATAAAATTAAAAGAATTCCTGATTTTTCCATTTCAGATTCTGAAAATATATTTCCATTACAATAAGAAAAAAGGGTAGTCTTTTTAATGAACTGATTTCCTTACAATAGTGGGGTATATTTCATTTCTTTCCTGAGTATTGAAGATGATGAAATGCGCTGTTTCATCTATTTTTTTGAAATTTCGGTAGATATACATAGCGGTAACACTAAAATCATCTCTGTTTTCAAACATAAATTCCTCGCCTTCCAGAAAGCTTTTTTCGAAAAAGATAAAATTTTCCTTTTTTGCAGCAATCTTTAAAATCCGTTCCGGATCTCTGTTTATCTCATTATTTGTGAGCCAATCTGCCGGTAACACGCTTTGGGTATTAAAAACATAATGCGCCATAGGAAAACTGGGAGCAACAATATAATTATTGCCATATTTTTTGACCAGAGATTTAAGGTCGAGCAATTTTTCGCCAGTGTCCTTATTAGTTATAAGGTACTTTAATTTTGGTGAAACCTCTGCAAGCGAATAATTTAATTCTGAAAATGGTTTTTCTCTATACGGTTTTAGATTTGAAGAATAAGCCAATACTAAAATGATACTACCAGTAAAGATAAATAGCTTTTGGTTATATACTTTATCTAATTCTTCTTCAAATAAAACGGTAATTGAAAGGATTATTCCGGTCGAGAAGAAGATAGGGTAATTATAGCCCATGCTTATAGAACAGCTCCAGGCAATCAAAAGCACCAGCAGGATGGGGACGAAATAGTAAAAACGCTTCCAATCTTTTATTATCTTACTGATTACGGCCAAAACAGTCGAAAGCATTGCAATTCTGGAAGCGATTAAAAAATCGCTGAAAAAGCATAAGGAAAAAGAGAAAACAAGTAAAACAATTGACAGGTTTTTTAAATATCCCGGAATCGTTAGGGGTTTCTGCTTTGGGAAGTAAAACAATAAAAAAGCGGATACGATAAGCAAAGGAATAAAAACAGAAATTCTGGGATAAGTAATTATATAATCCAGAAAACCGGAATAAAGAAGGTCTTTAAAATGGGTCTGTCCCGTTGTCTGCTCTAAAAATTCATGTAGCGAAGAGGTATAAGCCACCCATGAGAGGAAAAGCAGTAAAAAAAGAACCAGATACAAAAAGAAAAACAGGCCTTTTTTAATGCCTTGCAAGCAGGTTATGGCAAACAGAAACCCAAAGGGAATCAAATAAAAGGACTGTTTTGTAAGTGATGACAACAGGCAAAACAGGGCAATTGCCAGGAGCTGAAGGTTGCTTGATTTTTTACTTAAAGAAAGGATATACAATGCAATGACGGAGAAAAACAGACCGTCTGTTGTAGGCCATGGATAGGCGGTAAAGTTTAATAAGGAAATGACAAGCCCAAGTATCATTAAAGCCCATTTGTTGAACTTTATTTGCTGCGGATAAAAATTGGTAAAACTTTTGACAGCCAGAACTACCTGCAAACCAAACAGCAAATAATTTGTGACTTTTATAAAATAAAATTGGCCAATTTCAGGAAGTATTTTAATAAAAATGGCTTGAAAATATAGTGTCGACGGTGGAGCTTTGTATACAAAATCTTTATAAACATCCTGTCCGTTAGCAATTCGCCAGGAGTAACCCGGAATATACCCCGTATCCCATGTTTCAAAACCATACCTTGCCGTGAAAATACAATATACAGCAAGGATAAGAAAGAATAAAAGACGATAGATACTATTGGCCTGAATTGTTTTCATGAATTAAGGGTTAGTTGTATTCCAGCTTTCGGTATATATTTCAGCGATTTTGACAAAATGGTGTTCTTTTTCAATGAATTGGCGAGCCCTTTTTCCAATCAAAGTCAATTCTTCTGGGTTTTCAATCAAAAACGAAAGCTGTTGTACTATAGATTCAACATCAGGCAAAGCATTAATAGCCACACTATCCGTTAGCTGATAATACTCCTGAAACTCTGTTTCAGCTCCTGTAAAAACAACTTTTCCTATTGCCATTGCTTCTAAAGCATTATAACCCTGGTCGAAAGCATAAATCTGGTCGAGAATAATATGGGCCGAACGTATGTATTTTTGGTACTCGTCATACGGCAGACTATTGACAATTCTGATTTCGACCTTATCACCATATTTTAATTCTATTTTGGATAGTGCCTCTAAAAAAACAGAACTTCCTTTTTTGACAGCGCTATACTTATTAACTCCATGAAAAATAACAATCTTAGATGGGATTTCCATCGGAATAAATTCAAGTTTATCGGTATTTATCGGATTAGGAATGAATGTGAAATCGAATCCTGTCTGTTCCATCGGGATTTTATAATCAAGGTCCGATACTAACAGCCCGTCGCAATTTGTTTGTACAAAATCAAAAAGCTTACGCTGCTGGTTGTTGGTATAATTCAACGTATAATTATAGTACTTTTTGTTGGCGGTTGGATTGTTGAAATAAGGTGTGAGTACAGAATATTTCAAATTGTTTTTTAGCAGGACATCAACAATTGGAGTCTCGTCTCCGCAAATCAAAAGAAATTTTTTTGAGTTTTGGGCAAATAGCTTTTCATAAAGCCTTAGCGCCAATTTGGGATAGGTTTCTATAGCATTGGAATTAATCAGCTGAACAACATCATAACCTTTTAGTATTGGCAGTAGTTTTCGAAACCGATAAGCCCTTTCATAGGCTTCAAGGTCCAGCCTAAACAATTTTCGGGTAATCCTGTTGCAGAAGCTGAGTAAGGAGTTGGAAGCTACTAATGTTGAAGAAATTGGAAAATCAACAGGATATTTTTTAAAATCATCTCCGGTACCCACAATATGCACTTCATGTCCTAAAGCAGTAAGTCCTTCCTTTAATGAATTGTGTAACCTGCTGAATTCTCCAACGAGTAGAATCCTCATAATTGTTTATATTTGTTTCAAAAATAATTAAAAAAGTAGCAACAGATGCATCAAACCAAAATATGTTTGATAGGAATTACTCTTTCAAATGGTGGCGCGCAAAAGATTCATGCTATTTTGTCAAATTTTTTTTCCAGCAAAAATATAGAGGTACATAATATTGTCATCTTAGATGAGGTGACTTATGATTTCTCAGGAGAATTGCTAAACCTGGGCAAACTGAAAGATAAGGGAAACGGCATATGGAATAATCTGAAACGGTTTCTGATACTGAAAAGATATATCAAAGAGAATAAATTTGATTATATAATCGACGTAAGAACCAGAAACAACCAGATTAAGGAATTCCTGATAACGAAATTTGCTTACAAAGCACCGTATATACCCATGATTCATAGCTATAATACGGATTGGTATTTCCCTAAAAATAAATTTTTAGCAAAAAATATTTTTTCGAACGCCTATGGTATTGTTTGCGTATCGAAAGAAATAGAGGAGAAAGTCAGGAACAAATACGGATATAAAAACCTGAAAACAATCTATAATCCGCTTGAAATTGATAAAATTGTATCCCTGTCAAAAGAAAGGATAAATTTGAATTTCGAATATGTTTTTGCGGCAGGGCGAATGGTTTTTGATAATAATAAGCAATTTGATAAGCTGATTCGGGGATATGCGGCCTCGAAGCTTCCTTCCCAAAACATCAGGTTAGTATTGCTTGGAGATGGTCCGCAAAAAGAATATTTACAAAACGTAGCACAATCTGAAAAACTTGGAGATAAGGTAGTATTTTTGGATTTCCAGAACAATCCGTTTCAGTATATGAAATCGGCACGATTTACTATTCTGGCAAGTAAAAATGAAGGATTGCCCAATATTATAACAGAATCATTAGCCTGCGGTGTGCCTGTAGTGGCCTTTGATTGCAAGTCCGGACCGCGGGAATTGATTGAAAATGGCAAAAATGGACTTTTGGTAGAAGACCAGAATTTCGATGCCCTTGTCAAGGCAATGGATGAAATGAATGAAAATGAGACATTACGTGCAACTTGCAGAGAGAATGCCTTTGAAAGCATAGAACGCTTTTCGGTAGAAAAAATAGGTGCCGAATGGCTTGAATATTTAAAAATAAAATAGGTAATGAATATTGAAATTATTGAAATTCCTAAAATAGAAGATTACAGAGGAAACATAGCCGTTATTGAAAATGAGGTTGTTCCTTTTGAAATTAAGCGTGTTTATTACCTGTTCGATGTTCCCAGCAGTTCCTACAGGGGCGGTCACGCACACAAAACATTAATGCAATTATTGATTCCGCTATCAGGAAGTTTTGATGTAATGTTGAGTGACGGTAAGGAAAAACAAGTGGTTACACTTAACAAACCCGATAAAGGACTTCTGATAAAACCAACAACCTGGAGAGAATTAGGGAATTTTTCGTCTGGTGCCGTATGCCTTGTTATCGCTTCAGAAGTCTATCAGGAAGAGGACTATATCAGGGAATTCGACCAATTTATAGAACATGTAAATCAGTCATAAATTGACACCAGAATATTTTTGCGCTCAAGATATTTTTTAAAAGCATAGAATTTTCGGGCAACAAAAACAGGCATCGCCATTACCAATTTAGCTTTTAAGGGAATATTGGTCTTGTCAACAGATTGCATATAGAAATTGTAAGTTTTCATATCGCCGGCCAGTTTATGCTGTATGGCAAAAAAAACTCTGTGAAGGTCGAGGTATTTCTTTAATGACGGGTTTTGTTTCTCTTCTTCCTGAAATTCATCCAGTCTCGCATAGGAACGCTTTAGTGTTTTTTCCAACGAAATCCTGTTTTCCGCATCAAGCACGTGTCTGGAGGAAATTTCATTATCAAAAGCCACATCATATTGCAAGGCAAGGCGAATCCATAAATCCGTATCTTCTCCGGCACCTAACGTAATTGTGGTTTTAAATCCTCCAATTTCATTCAAGATGGTTCTTGGAACGGCAACTGCCGAAGTCCAGGCTATCCTGTCAATATAGCTCGACTTAAAAAAATCCTTTACAATTCCCTGCCAAGGATGGGAAGGAATGTCAATATGTTTTGGCTTTATTACTTTATCAGCATTAAAAAAACGCTCATAATTTGTGCAGTAAAGACCACATTCCGGGAACATCTTATACAGATTGGACAATTGCTCTAAATGGTTAGGAAACCAATAATCATCAGCATCAAGGAAAGCAACCAAAGTGCCGGAAGCTTTTGTTATCCCGTAGTTTCGTGCTTTAGAAACGCCTTGGTTTTCTGTAGAGAATAGTTGGATTCTGGTATCGCTGATTTCTAAGGCTCTTGCTTCACTATTATCTGTAGAACCGTCATTTACCAGAATAACCTCAAAATCGTTAAACGTTTGCGCCAATAAGCTGCTTAACGTATTTCTAATGCTGTTTTCCTTGTTGTATAAAGGTATGATGACGGAAAAAAAAGGCATTCTTAAAGAGGTTATGAGGTTTTTGTCAAAAGTACTTTTTTTATTGAAATAAGCCTAAAAACTGTATTTTTGTTTTTATCTATGCAGAAAAAAGAACTTCATATAGTTAGCTTTGACAACCCGTTTCCTCCCAATTATGGAGGTGCCATCGAAGTTTTTTATAAGATAAAAGCACTGCATGAGATTGGCTATGCGATTTATCTGCACTGTTTTGTAAATTCTGTGCCTGAACAAAGTCCGGAATTGGACGCCATTGTTTCAGAGGTATATTTCTATAAAAACTCGCACAATCCATTTTATTTCTTTTCAAAAACCCCGTTTTCTGTACTTTCCAGAAACAACAGGGAACTTTTAAATAACCTGAAAAAAAATAATGCCCCTATTTTATACGAAGGCCTAAAAACGGCTTATTGTTTTGAAGATAAATTGTTACAAAATAGGGTAAAAGTCATCCGGTTGCATAATCTGGAACAGGACTATTTCAAGGGAATTGCTTTAAGTGAAAACAATCTGATTAAAAAGGCCTTGTATTTTCTGGAAAGCAAAAAGTACGAATCATATGAAAAGAAATTACAACACTTTGACAAAGTTCTGGCACTTTCCAGGTTTGAAAATGACTATGTCAATTCAAGATTCCACAACTCATCCTATATTCCCGTCTTCCATGGCAATGAAAAGGTTGAAATTATAGAAGGATTTGGTAAATATGCTTTTTATCATGGAGATTTAAGGACTTCCGACAATCGAAAGGTTGTGAAATATCTTATTGAGGTTTTTAAGGATTTGGATTATAAGCTTGTAATAGCCTCAGGGTCAAAAGAAAAAATGGTCAGAAGGCTGATTGGAAATACCCAAAATATAGAATTTGTATTTTTAAAAGATTTCGAAATGCTGAAACAGCTTTTGGGCAAGGCACATATTAATCTAATCCTTTCTTTTCAGAGGTCGGGTACCAAGCTTAAATTGCTGAATTCTTTATTCAGGAGCCGTTTCTGTATTATCAATGAGAATATTATTGATGATGAAATCGTCTCGGATTTCTGCATAAAAACAGATTCAAAAGAGAAATTAATTTCACTTATTAATTTCCTGAAATCGCAACCGTATTTGGATGGCGAAAAGAAAAAAGCAGTACTGGAAGAATATTTAAATGATAGAACAAATGCCCAAATCTTATTAGGAATTTTAGATAGCCTAAACCGTTAAACTGTTCTTTGAACCACTTCAAAAACAGAACCGCTGTCACATTTCAATGTTTTGGAAGGAAATTTCATCAAAAGGGCATAATCATGCGTTGCCATGATGATTGTCTTTCCGTTTGCATTGATTTTTCGCAATACATCCATAACTTCAACACTGGTTTGCGGATCAAGGTTTCCCGTAGGCTCATCTGCCAGAATAATTTCCGGGTCATTCAGCAAGGCTCTTGCAATCGCAATTCGCTGCTGCTCTCCTCCGGATAGCTGATGCGGCATTTTATTGGCAAAGTTCTTCATGCCCACTTTTTCCAAAACTTCTTCTATCTTAACCTGCATCTCCTGTTTGTCTGTCCAGCCTGTGGCTTTCAAAACAAAAATCATGTTTTCCTGTACGTTTCGGTCCGGGAGCAATTTGAAATCCTGGAATACAATACCAATTTTACGTCTCAGGTAAGGAATGTTCTTTTCTTTAAGTGTCGCCAGGTCATAGTCCACAATACTTCCTTGTCCTTCCGTTAGAGGAAGATCAGCATACAAAGTTTTCATGAAGCTGCTTTTTCCGGAACCGGTTTTTCCAATAATATAAAGGAATTCGCCATGTTTTACTTCAATATTTACATTCGATAAAATGAGGTTTTTCTCCTGATAGATATTTACGTTTCTTAAAAAAAGCACAGGTTGCGACATAGTAATCTTGTTTATGTTGTAAAAGTAATAAGTTAACGTGCTTTATCAAAATTAAATTGCAAATCGTTGTTTTTAATTTCTGTCGGTTTGTATTCTTTTGAGTTTCAATGTTCCCAAACCGCAATAGCATAAAACTTCAAATGTTAAAAAAGATGTTTACAATAAACACAAAAGAGCTTCCGTTATAAACTTAAGAATTTGATATATTTGGATATTAAACAAAACCATTAAAAATGCACAGACTTTCAAGGTTATTTCTGTTGTTTTCATTTATAGGGACCGCTCCGGTTTTTGCTCAGCAGACAGCAATTTATACCAACGATTTAACGGAATACAATAAAGCCGTTTCGCTTTATAACGACAAGCAGTATCAGGCTGCCCAGATTATTTTCGAAAAAGTAAAAGCTGACAACAGCAATAAGAATTCGGATATCGAAGCGGATTGTGCTTACTATATAGCGAACTGCGCTATCCGCCTGAATCAGGCTAATGCTGATCAGATGATGGAAAGTTTTGTAGAAGACTATCCGACCAGTACCAAGCAAAATCAGGCCTATATTGAAGTGGCGCATTATTACTTTGAGCAGGGTAAATATCCGCAATCGCTCAAATGGTTTGACAAGGTTGACGAAGGTTCGTTAAGCAATAATGACAGAGAAAGATATAACTTCCAAAAAGGCTATACCTTTTTTACAGCGGGAAATAAAAAAGAAGCTACAAATTATTTCAACCAGGTGCTGAATTCAAAAGAATACGGTTCTCAGGCAAAGTATTATTTGGGTTTCATGGCCTATGAGTCGGATGATTATACCAAAGCCACCAAATTATTTGATGAGGTTTCCGGTGAAGAAAAATATCAGGAGAAGATGTCTTACTTCCAAGCAGACATGAACTTCAAATTGGGCAAATTTGATAAGGCGATAGAATTGGGGAAAGCAGCGATGGCTAAATCAAATGCTTTGGAAAAATCGGAATTGAACAAAATTATAGGAGAGAGCTATTTCAATTTAAAAAAATACGATCAGGCAATTCCATACCTGAACGAATACAAAGGGAAAAAAGGAAAATGGAATAATACCGATTTTTACCAGCTTGGATATGCTTACTACAAGCAAAACGACTACGAAAATGCGATTTCACAATTCAATAAAATTATTGACGGACAAGATTTTGTAGCACAGAATGCCTATTATCATTTAGGAGAAAGCTACTTAAAAACCGACAGGAAGCAACAGGCGCTAAATGCCTTTAAAAATGCTTCTGAAATGGCATTTGATGCAAAAATCCAGGAAGATGCCTATCTGAATTATGCCAAACTCAGCTACGAAATTGGTAACTCTTACCAGAGCATTCCTGCCGTTTTAAACGGTTTTATTGAAAAATATCCAAACAATCCGAGTCGGGCAGAAATCGAAACACTTCTAATCAACTCCTACATCACCTCAAAAAACTATAAAGAAGCACTCACATTATTGGAAAAAAATAAAGCTTCTAATAGAGAGGCCTATCAAAAAGTTACTTTTTACAGAGGTTTGGAATTGTATACGGATGGCAATTATCAGGAGGCACTTGCCATGTTCAAGAAATCTTTAGGAGAAAGAAGCAATGCCAGATTCACAGCCCGTGCCACTTTTTGGAAAGCAGAAACAGAATATGTTCTGGATAGTTTTAAAGAAGCTGTACTTACTTATAAACAATTTTTAGGTGATGCCGAAGCTAAAAACACGCCGGAGAATAAAAACATTTACTATAACCTGGGTTATGCCTATTTTAAGCTGAAAGATTACGATCAGGCCGCAACCAACTTCCAAAGCTATATTTCAGGTCCAAAAGACGATAAGGTTCGTCTGAATGATGCCTATTTGCGTTTGGGTGACAGTTATTATGTTTCTTCAAAATACTGGCCGGCAATGGAGGCCTATAACAAAGCTATTGAAATCAAAGGCGTTGATGCAGATTATGCTGCTTATCAAAAAGCAATCAGCTATGGTTTTGTGGCCAGAAACGAAAAGAAAATTGAAGAGCTCAACAGCTTTATCAAGAACTTCCCTAAATCACAACTTCGTGACGATGCCCTTTATGAGTTAGGAAACACCTATGTAGCAGAAAAAAAGACCGAAAGCGCTATTCAGACCTATGATAAATTGATTGCAGAATACAGAGAAAGTTCCTATACATCAAAAGCTATCCTGCGTCAGGGATTGGTGTATTATAATGCAGAAAAAGATGATCAGGCACTAACCAAACTTAAAAAAGTAGTAGCCGAATTTCCAAATACTCCGGAAGCTTTGGAGGCCGTATCGACAGCAAGGCTGATTTATCTGGATAAAGGAAAAGTAGACGAATATGCTACCTGGGTAAAAACCCTGGACTTTGTTGAAGTGTCTGATGCAGAATTGGATAATGATACATACGGAGCGGCTGAAAAGCAATATCTTCAGAATAACATCAAACCCGCAATTGCAGCATTGAGCGGTTATATAGCGAAATTCCCGAACGGAATCAATTCTCTGAAAGCAAATTTCTATCTCGCGCAATCCTATTTTGCAGATGGTTTGGAAAATAATGCCATCCCGAATTATGAATTTGTAATTGCAAAACCAAGAAATGAGTTTACAGAGCAATCGCTTGCAAGACTGTCTCAGATTTTGCTCAAAAAAGCGGATTATGCAAAAGCAGTTCCGGTTTTGAAAAGATTAGAAACGGAGGCCGATTATCCGCAAAACATAACATTTGCGCAGTCCAATCTCATGAAATCGTATTATGAGCAAAAAGATTACGCTAATGCGGTAGTATATGCTGAAAAAGTTTTGGCAAATGCGAAAACAGACGACAGGGTAAAAAGTGATGCCCAGGTTATAGTGGCACGTTCTGCAATAAAAATCAATGACGAGGTTAAAGCCAAAGCAGCCTATGCAAAATTGCAGACCATTGCTAAGGGAGAACTGGCAGCAGAAGCATTGTTTTATGATGCCTATTTCAAAAATAAAGACGGGAAATTTGAGGCATCAAATACAGCCGTACAGAAATTGGCCAAAGACTATTCCGGATATAAATATTTTGGAGCCAAAGGACTGGTTGTAATGGCGAAAAATTTCTACGGACTAAAAGACAGCTTCCAGGCAAATTACATTTTGGAAAGCGTCCTTAAAAATTTTAAGGATTATCCGGACGTTATTGAAGAAGCCCAAAAAGAATTGGATATTATTAAAGGAGAAGAAGCCAAACGCAACTCATCCATCCAGAATTAATCACATCTCATTCTAAATACAATTTAAGTAATATGACACATAAAACCCAATATAAGATTGCTTTATTATTTCTTTTCGCTGGCCTGCAAGGCGTTTTTGCCCAAAAGAAGGATGAGAATATCGGAACCGAAGTTGTAAACGTGGTAAAGCCATATACGCCAACTATTTCTGATGCTTTTAAAGTGAAAGAAACACCGCCATTGGAAGACGAAGACAATACAAAAAAGGAAGAAATCAAATACAACATCTTTTCCTTTCCGGTAGCTTCTACTTTTACGCCGGCAAAAGGAAGGGCTGCTTCTGTTGACAAGGCAAAACAGGAAAAATTATATAAGAATTATGCAACTTTGGGTGTTGGAAACTATGGTACTCTGAATGCGGAATTGTTTGTAACCGAAAACCTGAACCGTAACGAATATGTGGGAGGAATGCTTCGCCATCTTTCTTCGCAGGGAGGTATTGATGACCTTTTGCTGGATGACAAATTCTATAATACATCCCTTGACCTGACATATGGGAATCAGCAAAAAGACTTTTCTTGGAATGTAGATGCCGGTTATCAGCACCAGGTATATAATTGGTACGGATTGCGAAATGACTTTGCCAATGATCTGGCTGATCCGCAAGACAGGCAAGACCTTATAAACAGTATCGATCCGCAGCAAACCTACCAGAATATTTATTTGGGAGGCCGAATCAGTGCCAAAGAAAGTATCTTTAAAGAAGCAAGCCTGAAATTCAACCATTTCTCTGATGCTTTCGGTTCTTCAGAGAACAGATTTTATGTAAAACCTACTGTTGGTTTTGAAATTTCAGGAAACAAGATTAATGCGAATTTCATAGTGGATTATCTGGGCGGATCTTTTGAAAAAGATTATTTTGGTACAACAGCTATTAATTATGGCTTTACCAATATTGGTATACAGCCAAGTTTTGTATACCAGCAAGATGACCTGACAGTCAACCTGGGAGCCGGGCTTTTTTATAGCATGGATAATGAAAACAGCGATAACAAATTCTTTGTTTATCCACAGATTACGGCTACCTACAGAATCGTAGGGGATGTCATGATTGCTTATGCCGGAGCAGAAGGTAGCCTGAAGCAGAATTCATACCGTGATTTTACACAGGAAAACTTTTTCGTGTCGCCAACTCTGTCAATTGCTCCAACTGACCAGAAATATGATATCTATGTTGGTCTAAAAGGAAAAATAGCAAATAATGTTAGCTTTAATATTAGAGGTTCATACAAAAATGAAGACGGAAAGGCTGTTTTCCTTAGTAATCCATACAATAATGAAAACCCAAATCAGGAAGGCTATGCTTTTGGGAACTCCTTCAGTGTCTTATATGATAATGTAAAGACGATGAGCTTTTTTGGAGAGCTGAAGGCTGATTTTTCTAAAAACGTTTCTTTTGGCATAAACGGAACATTCAATAGCTACAAGACAGATGAATTGGCGGAAGCATGGAATCTTCCGGAACTTCAGGTAGCGGCAAACCTTGACTTCAATATTACTGAAAAATGGTATGCAGGAGCCAGCGTTTTCTTTGTAGGCGAAAGAAAAGATGTTTTTAGCTACACTTCCCTGTTGAGAAACGAATTAGAAACTGTAACCCTGGATAGCTATTTTGATTTGAATATGCATGTAGGATATAAATACAACGACAGGCTTACGGCTTTTCTAAAAGGAAATAACCTCACCAGTCAGGATTATCAAAAATGGCTAAATTATCCTGTACAAGGAATCCAGGTTTTGTTGGGGGCAAGCTATAAATTTGATTTTTAATAAGTCGAAAGTCAAAAGTCAAAAGTCAAAAGTCAAAAGTCGAAAGTCAAAAATCAGAAATCTAAAAATCACAAATATCAAAAAGCCTGCATTTACCTGTAGGCTTTTTTATTCCAAAAAGAAATCAGCGAAAATCAGCGTCATCTGTTTTATCCGCGACTAAAAAATACCCAATGACACTCAAAGAAAAAACACTACATTATTATAAGCAATTGGTACAGGATAAAATCGATGCCTTTCAGGATATGATTTCAAACCTGACAGATGATGCCCAAAATGATGCAAAGGGCTCTGCCGGAGACAAACATGAAACAGCACTGTCCATGATGCATCTGGAGCAGGAAAAACTCAATCACAAGCTAAAAGAATTTCTGGAGCAGAAAGGCGTCCTTGACAAGATTGATGCTTCAAAAGAAACCAAAATAATTACCTTGGGAAGTGTGGTCAAAGCAAACGGAATCTTATTGTTCATGAGCGCAGCACTTCCAAAAATTAAAATAGAAGGGAAAAATATTATTGCACTCTCACCGCAATCACCATTAGGAAATAAGCTTCTGGGACAGCAGGTTGGTTATAGTTTTGAAATTAACGGCACAAAATACCTGATAGAAGAAGTCCAATAAAAAAGAAATTAAATCACCATCCAAACGGATGGTTTTTTTATGAAATAAACCAAATGGGCTGTTTTCAGACGGATAAAATTTCATAATTGCTAAAAAGTTTTTATTTTAATTTTAATTTGTAACTAAAAACAAATTTATAGTTTAATAAATAAAACAAAAACCACAAATTTGCTTTAATAAAATAATCGAATTTAAAAAGTAAAGATATGTGCGGGATATTAGCAATTATAGGAAAAGGAAAAGACGAAGAATTAGTAAGGCAGCTTTCCAAAAGAATGTCGCATCGAGGACCGGATGAAAGTGACCTGCATGTGACGGAAAACGGACATATCTTAAGCCACGAACGCTTATCTATTATTGACCTCCATTCAGGAAGGCAGCCAATTAAAGGAACCAGGTCAGCCTATATGGTTCATAATGGTGAAATCTACAACCATCAGGAACTTAGAGATACGGTATTGAAACACCATACTTTTAGAACCAAATCAGATTCGGAAGTAATCGTACATCTGTATGAGGAGTTCGGATATGATTTTCTGAATATGCTGGATGGTGATTTCGCTTTTGTCATCATTGATGGTGATGATTTCATAGCAGGCAGAGATGCGGTTGGAGTGAAACCTTTGTATTATGGACTTGATGAAAGAGGTCGTATTTATTTTGCTTCAGAAATGAAGCCTATGGCAGACCAGTGCAAGACATTCGCTACTTTTCCTCCCGGACATTATTATACGCAAAAAACGGGCTTTGTGAAGTATTACAGGCCGGAATATGAAGACCATGAAAAAGCTACGGAAGCGTTGGATTTGGTAAAAATTCGCGAAACTTTGACCGAGGCGACACGAAAAAGGCTAATGAGTGATGTGCCTATTGGAGTATTGCTTTCCGGCGGGCTTGATTCATCGTTAACATCATCTATAGCGGCACGGCTATTAAAGGAAAAAGGTAAGGAATTGCGTTCCTTTTCTATAGGATTGGATGCAGAAGCTCCTGACGCAAAAGCAGCCCGAAAAGTGGCTGAATTTTTAGGCACAGACCACCATGAAATCTATTTTACGATTGAGCAGGGAATTGAAATTCTGGATAAACTAATCTGGCATCTGGAAACTTATGATGTAACCTCGATACGGGCCAGCACGCCAATGTATTTCCTTTCGAAAGCGATTACAGACATGGGTGTGAAAGTAGTGCTGTCTGGAGAAGGAGCCGATGAGATTTTTGGAGGCTATCTTTATTTCAGAAATGCACCATCAACAGAAGATTTTCAAAAGGAAACTATTGAAAGAGTACAGAAACTGTTTACTGCCGATTTGCTACGTGCTGATAAGTCAACAATGGCACATGGGCTGGAAGCAAGAGTTCCGTTTTTAGATAAGGCATTTCTGGATTTGGCAATCAGTATCCGTCCGGAAGAAAAGCAGCCAAAAACATATGACGGAGTTGAAAAATACATCCTGAGAAAGGCATTTGACACGCCTGAAAATCCTTATCTGCCACAAGAAGTATTATGGAGGCAAAAAGAACAGTTTTCAGATGGAGTAGGCTATAGCTGGATTGACACGCTGATAGAGTACTGCTCTTCCCGGGTTACAGATTTGCAAATGGAACAGGCTGCCGAGCGTTTTACATACAATACACCGGTAACGAAAGAAGCCTACTTCTACCGCGATATTTTCCATAAACATTTTCCGCAGTTAAGTGCGGCACAGACCGTGAGGAAATGGATACCGAAATGGCAGGAAAACTTAGACCCTAGCGGCAGGGCAAATGCGGCCCACATACAGGCGGATACGGCGATATCAAAAACCGGTGCTGTAGCCTGATTTAAAAATAAAAGTTTAGTTTGTTTGTTGCAAAAGCGTTCACTTTAGGGTGGCGCTTTTTGCTTTTTTAAAAGGCCTGCTTTATGTTGAAAAATAAATGGACAAACCTTAAAAATGTTGATAACTTAAGTGCTAAAATCTCCTTTTGTGGCTGATTATCACTCCTGTTTTTATATATTTGTTCGTTAAACAAAAAAATACCTTTTTAGACAGATTATATATGAGCGAAGAAATCAAGAAGAGCAATTATTCAGCCGATAGTATTCAAGCATTAGAAGGGATGGAGCACGTAAGAATGCGTCCGTCGATGTATATTGGAGATGTAGGTGTAAGAGGTTTGCACCACTTAGTTTATGAAGTTGTCGATAACTCAATCGATGAGGCAATGGGTGGCCATTGCGACACTATATCCGTTACCATTAATGAAGATAATTCCGTAACCGTTGAAGATAACGGGCGTGGAATTCCTGTGGATATTCATAAAAAAGAAGGCGTTTCCGCACTTGAGGTTGTAATGACTAAAATTGGTGCCGGAGGTAAATTCGATAAAGATTCCTATAAAGTTTCCGGAGGTTTGCACGGGGTAGGTGTTTCTGTTGTAAACGCCTTGTCCAATCATATGAAATCTACTGTTTTCCGCGATGGAAAAATTTATGAGCAGGAATATGAAAGAGGAAAAGCGCTTTATCCGGTAAAACAAATCGGGGAGACGGAAAAACGTGGAACAAGACAGACGTTTTATCCGGACGATACTATTTTTACGCAAACAACAGAATTTTCATATGACACCCTTTCTGCCCGTATGCGTGAGCTTTCATTCCTGAACAAAGGGATCACGATTACGTTTACAGACAGAAGAGTAAAAGATGAAAAAGGAGAGTTCCTGAGTGAAGTTTTCCATTCAGATGAAGGTCTTAAAGAATACATCCGTTTCTTAGACGGCAACCGTGAGCCTATTATTTCGCATGTAATCAGCATGGAAAGCGAAAAAGGTGAAATACCTGTGGAGGTTGCTTTGATATACAATACCAGCTACTCGGAGAATATATTCTCTTATGTAAATAATATCAATACTCACGAAGGAGGAACGCATTTGCAAGGTTTCAGAACCGGTTTGACCCGTTCGCTTAAAAAATATGCCGATGCTTCCGGTCTTTTGGAAAAATTGAAATTTGAAATCACGGGAGACGATTTCCGTGAAGGTCTTACGGCTATTATTTCCGTAAAAGTTTCAGAACCTCAATTTGAGGGACAGACCAAAACAAAATTGGGTAACAGAGAAGTAGTTTCTCCGGTGAGCCAGGCCGTAGGCGATATGATTGAAGCCTATCTGGAAGAAAACCCAAATGATGCAAGAGTAATCGTTCAGAAAGTTATTTTGGCTGCACAAGCGCGTCACGCTGCTAAAAAAGCGCGTGAAATGGTGCAAAGAAAAACCGTTATGGGCGGTGGCGGATTACCGGGTAAATTATCCGACTGTTCAGAACAGGATCCGGCAAAATGTGAAGTTTTCCTTGTTGAGGGAGATTCTGCGGGAGGAACTGCAAAACAAGGTCGTGACAGAAATTTCCAGGCTATTCTTCCGTTGCGTGGTAAAATCCTGAACGTTGAAAAGGCGATGCACCATAAAGTTTTTGAAAATGAGGAAATCCGAAACATTTTCACGGCTCTTGGGGTAACTATAGGAACGGCAGAAGATTCGAAAGCTTTGAATATTGAAAAATTAAGATACCATAAAGTAGTAATCATGTGTGATGCCGATGTCGACGGTTCTCACATTTCTACCTTAATATTAACCTTCTTCTTTAGATTTATGAAGGAATTGATTGAGAACGGACACGTTTACATCGCGACACCTCCTTTATATATGGTAAAGAAAGGAAACAAAAAAGAATATGCATGGAACGACGCACAACGTGATGAAATTACGGAAAGAATGGGTGGTGGTTCCAGCGTGCAGCGATATAAAGGTCTTGGAGAGATGAATGCGGAGCAATTGTGGGAAACAACCCTAAATCCGGAATTCAGAACTTTACGTCAGGTAACGATTGACAGCCTTGCAGAAGCAGATCGTATTTTCTCTATGTTGATGGGTGATGAGGTACCGCCTCGTCGTGAATTCATCGAGAAGAATGCGGCCTATGCTAATATCGACGCCTAATACTCTGAAATAAACAACAACAAATAAACAAATACAATTATTATGAAAGTTACAATAGTAGGTGCCGGAAATGTGGGCGCAACCTGCGCTGACGTGATTGCTTACAGAGGAATTGCCAGTGAGGTGGTTTTATTAGATATTAAAGAAGGATTTGCAGAAGGTAAGGCAATGGACATCATGCAGTGCGCTACAAATACAGGATTTAATACAAAAGTTTCCGGAGTAACCAATGATTATTCTAAAACTGCCAACAGTGATGTTGTAGTAATCACTTCTGGTATTCCTAGAAAACCGGGAATGACAAGAGAGGAATTAATCGGAATTAATGCTGGAATCGTTAAATCGGTTGCAGAAAATGTTTTGAAATATTCTCCAAACACCATTGTAGTTGTAGTTTCAAATCCAATGGATACAATGACCTACTTGACTTTAAAAGCTACCGGACTTCC
>Ga0209960_1002334_pt1 | contig 19326 bp, 24 predicted proteins | sample ThiBiot_500_plan_2_FD_183947 | JGI IMG/M metagenome (GOLD analysis project Ga0209960, IMG submission 183947) | Wastewater bioreactor microbial communities from Cape Town, South Africa - Thiocy_expt_500_plan (SPAdes) | ecosystem: Engineered > Bioreactor > Thiocyanate-remediating >...
TTTTTTTTTAGAACTGGTGCTACGGTAAGTCTCGACGAAAGAAGAACAAAGATTTTTCAAAATAGATAATGACAATTCTTTTCTTTTTTTTGTATCTTTTAATAAAAACAAAATCTATGGGCTTTTCAATTGAAATTATTCATGCACCAGCTGTTTTATTATTCATGTATAAAACGCACAATACATAGAATCATATGTCTGATAAGAAAGAAAAACATATTATTTCAAGGCAATGATTTTTTTCTCTCTAAATTTAACTCATCATATTACTTTTTATAGCTGTAGTAGTAGTAGTATGAGAAAGAAGAAGAAGAAAAATTTCTTCGACTAAAGTCTCTAGATAGTAATAACATGACTTTTCATCATTCTATCTGATAATAGGTATCATTATTTTCGTTTATTTTTTATCATATTCGTATCTTTATAAGGCTTCTTAGAAGTTGACAAATAGAAGAGTGAAAGAAAACAAAACATCAAGATAAAAGAACACACTTGAGAAACTCAAGTTCTTCGAACAGCTGATGAGAGGAAAAAAAGACATTTTTTTCCAAGAACTATACTGAGGTTATACAATGAGGATGATTATTCATCAAGATCTTGTCGAAATAATCTACTGATGGTAATATTCCCACGTGCAAATATGGACTATTCGTATGCGTGTGTTTATTGATGTCTAAATGAGAACTCCGTTTTCTTCCGTTTTTTGTTCGCCGTTTATTTTGTCATTATTTAGACAAGTACACAGTATGCAAGATATTTTTTTCTCTGTTCCTTGCTGTTTCTCGAAATCGTAAGTAAAAAAAGACAGATCTCGTTGTCGTCCTTCACATTTTTCTTCTTTGTCGATCATGCACACTGTGACTTCTTGCTTTGAAGATCAACGAGAAATAGAACAACAACGAGAAAAGTAATCGAAGATATTACATATGGAATGATTGTAAAACATTATCTCTTCAATGATTATGTCAGAAATAATTCATTTGTTAATCAAGAAGGTATACATCTAAGACTCACTAGCACACATAACCGCAAAATGAGCAAGCAAAAGAGAGAGAGAGAGAAAGAGACAGTGCGCAGTTAATGCCAGAAGTATATCCGAACACGATGAAAAAAAAACTTTGTGTCGTGTTTCTTCTTTTTCCTCTTTTCTTTACGTACGTATGAACCACAAAGGTGTGCAGACGTTCTATCCACATCGATCATCCTCGTCTAGGTAAGTCTTCGAACGATGACAGACAAAGAAAAAAAAAAGAATTCCATGGATTATATTACACGATTTTTTGTCTGACATCGTTATCTTTTCATTGTTTGAATATACAAAAAAATGCAAAAAAAAAACTTGGAGAACGGAAATTGATCATAATAAATAAATCGAGAAAAGAAAAAAAGAAAGAGAACGAATGTGAATAAGTAAATGATGGTTATAAAATAGCAACGAAATAGCTCTCACAAATACATATATGTACCTTTTAATAGAATATTTTCTATAATCATTAGTATATATATATACATGTATATTTTAGTATGTTTCTAGATATTTGTTTATTAACTAATAAAACGAAAGAACAAACATTATGCAAATATTATAATTTATACTAGAAAAAGGAAACTACACGAATATTGTAATTATGCTTCACTGGACAAAGATTTTCTTAATTATTTTCCTAATCTATTTAATTATCGATCTCAGTTACCAACGTTCAAATCTTGCCCAACGTCATCCATGTTATGCAACGAATAAACGTCTTGAACCATTTATTAATTGGACCGAACACTTAGTCAGTAGTCAATACGGAGGTGAGGAAGGCGTTGTATGAATTAAATTTTTCTCTTCTAAATACTACTCAAGGTAATCACGTTTACTTAAGATCCTGTTTAGTTTATAAAGCTTCAATCTTTATATTTCTAAGCCTGATCAAATTTAAACGAACTGAAATCCCATAAGAACTTATCCTAATATCTTTCATATAAGCAGGAGAGCTCGTTAATATTTTGAATATTAGATTTTTGATTAAGATCGTTCCCAATCGAATAGATTGTTGTTTTTTGTTTCTTTGACAATAATAATCAAAAATAACTGATGGAAAAAGAAACGATCTCATTTTTCATTTATTCTTTGCACGTATTAAATAATCTTTAATCGAAATCAAAAGACAAAAACACACATACATATTAATGTAGATCCGATTGCCTGACAATAATGATAATAATTCTTAAGAGATTTGTTTTATTTTTCTAGTGCCGAAAGATGCTTGTGAACGAACAAATTTTGACGGACCTGTTTGTTGTACAAATGAAATATTCGATTCGTTGACTCAATCGCTTGCTAATGAACTTAAGAAAATATCTGATGCTGAATTAAGTCTTTTGAAAGATTTATTAACAATATCGAATAAACATCTCGAACGTAAGAATATATGAAAATAAAACATTTCGATCATCATTTTGATTTGATTTAGTTTGGATAAAACAGTACATAGTCGAATCTCGAAAAGTAACAAGTTCATCATTAGAAACACTTTTCGGCACGAAAGAATACGAATATCATATTCATCATGTTCTTCTGCCATTCTATCGAACGCTTGGCGATGCTCGATCAAATGATATCAGTGTATCGAAATCAGTCAATGAATTATTTGATCAATTAACTATTTCAATGTATCGTCATTTTATGAGTCAAAATCAAGATATAACATTCGATCATCAATTTGAAAAATGTCTACTATCTCAGGCATTATCTAGTAATATTTTTCCGATTAAACGTGAACTTTTATACGTCTTAACGAGTGGATCAACATTAGTACAAATACTTCGAACAATGTTTGTTTACATTGAAGCTGATATCGAACGATTAAAAGCAACAACAACATTTCGTTCGTATCAATGTTTACAACGATATGCAGACGAAATGCTCTGTCCAATATGTCATAATCGATCATTAACGAATATGGTCGAAGGATTATGTGAAAATGATTGCCGATTAATTATTGAAAATTGTTTGAATCAAACAGAAAATCCTTATATTAATTTTGCAATTAATGCTCAAGGATATACGAATATAACGAAAAATATTCAAAATTCAGTCAATGAACTCAAGGTACGAGTGTTTGTAGAAGAAGAAAAAAAATAATACTAACAAACTCTAATTTTTATTTCAATTTTTAGCTTGTTGATCGTCTTTCAAAATTTCATATTTATCTGTATGATATGATTATCAATGTAACGAATTCACAGAAAACTTATACAAAATTGCAAAGACTTTGTCCGCATAAACTTGAGAAAAATTTTCAACGCCTTCAATCGATCAATCCAATTCGTAACGAACGAGTTGATATAGTTCATCAATGGAATAATTCATTGTATTCGATGCTTGATGAAATTCAATCGAGTCTCAGCAATTTACAAGCCAATCTTACACAACAAGTTAGCAAACATATCTGTTCGAATTCGAATTATGCTGTCCAATCAATGCATTGCACACATATCGAGTCGCGAACGACAGTGTAAGTTTTCTAAGTCGATTGCTGAGTGATATTTTGAAAACGAATATGAGCTCGTTTTTTGTTTTATTCAATACATATGAGATCATATCCTATTACAGATTAACTCTTAACAACAAGAGAGAAAAACGTCGATTGGAAATAAAATATCATTTCTCAAGGATCTTTTCTTTTTCATTCTTTTGTAGAAGTTTTCCCTCGGCACCCTCAACGATCAGTATCGATTCGACTTACGATTCAATTCGAAATCAAATCGATGATCTCGAAAGAAAACTTGTACCTGTTCAAGATATCATTGAATCACTTCGACCAAAAGAACGATTTTCTATTCATGACGAACTGCCCGTTCTCGATTATGATATCGATACTCAAACAGATGAAAACTACTTCGATGATGATAATAATTATGATGATGCTGTTGAAGTATCTTTAATTATTAAAAACAAAGATGAACATACGACAACAAGAACGTTTAGTGAAAATTTATACAATGGCTTCGATGGCAAAAGAACAAGTAGGCAAAACGAAATAAAATTATGTTTCATAACACAGAAAATTGTCTAGATAAATCAATTACATGGAATAGTGCAGACGATGATAGCATTGATGATCAAGCAATAGCAATTGGTATGACATGAATAATTTTCTGATTTTTGTTTTATGTCATCGATTGAAATTAATTTAGATCGACCAAGAATGCAAATGATGACGACGACAACGACAACAACAACAACAGCAACAGCTGAAGAAGAGAATGTCAATATATCGCCGTCATTGACATGTAATATCAAATTATATGCCAGTGTTTTTCTTCTTCTATTAGCAAACTAATCGAACGTTATAATATGCTTCTAAAGCTTTCAGTTTTCATTTTTCTCTCTGCACAGTGATAAGACTCTGTTGTTTATCGATCCTAATATATTATCTAATACTCTTGTTTAATGTCCGGTGTACTATCTAATTAATAATACCCTCTTTCTCTCTCTCTCTTCTTTTTCTTTCTTTTTTCTTAATTAATTAAATTTTTTGTGAACAGTATAGATAATTTATATTGAATAAAAACTTGTCGACGAACTCGTCAATATCTTAAAAGTTAATCTTCGAAATATACTTATCAATATGATAATCAAATTCGAAATGATTCACATAGAGAAATGTTAATCTCCTGTGACTATAATCATCAGATTAATAAATGACTCGATTAGAAAGATTGATGAAATCGTATAAGTAAAGCGATGTTTTTTCTTGTCATCAACGAACGAGTTGATGATAAACTCATGACTGACCTATATTCAAACAAACAAAATGCAGACAACCAACTGGTATGCATGTATCGATTGGTTTCCTAACGGTTTTTTTTTGTATCGTGTATATAAAAAAGAACAGCAAACAACAACAACAGCAATAAGAAAGTGGAAATATGACTTTGTTCGATTATATTCGATATTGAACATTTAATCTGTTGTCATTTCATTTGAAACATTCGTTGACGGTATTGTTGTTGTTGCTGCTGCTGTTGTTGGTGGTGTCAAACGAATACGTTTAACCGCATCAATGTGAGACGATTTTCTTTTATATGGACGTATATTCGTTCGATTTTCTCGTATAACTGGCACGAATGTATTGTTAGTCGATGAAATTTTAATTAATGAGTGTATTAAATCACAAAAATGTTTACGTGATTGATTATATGTTGAACGTATAAGTGACGATCGACGTAAACTTTCCGATGGTTTGATTGTTTGTAATTTATCGGTTGAAATTTGTATAATACGTATGCAATAGAATAGATCATCCATATGTTTGTTTGTTTATTTTATACTTTTATTCTAAAAATAAAAACAAGAGAATTGCTCGAGATATGCGTCATTCGATTGATGTCAAAAGCTTATTTTCTTTCGTCGTTTTTTTCTGACATAAATATGAATAATAGTAATAATAATAAAAAGAGTCGAAAGAGAGAATATGTGTGCGTATGTGTGTGTACACATGTATATAGAAAAAAAGAAAAAAGAAACTAGTGACTGACGGTAGTAGTAGTAGTAGATGTATGTCATTACTCTTCTTTCTTTCTTTTTTTTGCATTCTGCCTTTTTCCGGGATGATTTTGCAATAGAAGGAAGCGAAAAGAAACCTTTCTTTTGCTGGCGTTCTTTTCTTTTTTTCATCATCGATCAATCGATTATATCGATAGTTAGAGAAGCAAAACAACAGAAGAAAAATATATAGATCTCATTTTCTTCTTCAAACACGATTCAAGTTTCTCTTTTTTCTTCTCTCGTTTATAGCAAGAAACTTTGACAAAAAAAAATTAATAAATAATTCGTGAAAGAAAAACCATTTCTTTTTCACTCAACTGAATAATCTCCTATTTCGACATCAAAGATTGACAAAACGAACATGCATAGAGAAGAAGAAGAAAAAAAAAGAAAAGATAAATTCATCTTTCTAGTCGATACACGCACGCATACATCTCATCGATTATGCACACACCGTCTTTGTCTTCTCGATCAACTACTTTTCATCTCAAATGCATACGTCTGTTTGTCTATATCCTTCGTCCTTTTTTTTTTTATTCTTGCGTGCTTTCCAGATAATTATAGAAAAAAAAGAAGAAGAAGAAGAGAAAAAAGAAAAGAGATTGTAAATTCTCGTTTTTTTTCTCTTTTATTTGACTTCAAACAGATCGAACTCGATTTTTGACCTGGATCAGTTCTCTTTTATTTATTTATTTATTTATTTTTGCAAAAAAATAAGTCAAACGCCTTATCTATCTATCTATCTGAAATGGCGAACACATACACGACATGTCACATGTACACAAGATCGAATAAATACAAATACAAACTTCATATTGAATGAATACTTCAATTTGCTTGGTAAATGTCATTATTGAATATAGTCACTCGAAAAGAAAGAGAAAATAGAAACATGAAAAAACAATAATACATCCTCTCTCTCTCTCTCACTTCAATATTTGTGGATTATCGACAATCGATCTGTTTATATGCATACACTTCATCAAAGTGACAATTTTAAGATTTTGTTTGATCAATTCGATCTGAATATGATCAAGATTTGATTGACTGAGAAAAAAAAGAAAGAAAGGCCGAAAACTCGATCAATGATTATTAAAACTAGATTATGGTTATTTAATAATCTGTAAGAAGTTGATCGTACAGATTGATTTTGTGATATTTAATCAAAACCGAAATATCGAAATAAATGAAAGTGACAAATGAGTTCTATGGATAGAATTTGACGCTTTGAAATTCTTTTTTTTTAGTTGGAATTAAGTGATAAGTCATTTCTACACAATCAACTTCAATATTCTCTTTTCATTTGTAATCTGATTTAACCTTGAAAACATATTATACTTGAATATCATTTCGAAATATATTCATCATAAAAATCATGTTGAGTTAATCACTTGGAATTAATCGAACAAGTACTCGAATCGAATAAATGTATATATTTATACATAAGTAATTTATTTCAATTGAAACGATACGTATATTCATGATATTTAAAGAATAGTTTTATCAAATTCGTTGGAAAGGAAAAAATATAATTATATATAAATAATAAATTTCATGTCAAGCAATGATAAAATCACCTACGTTTTCTACGAAATAAAAGATTTATGTCTAGTCTAAAAGTAAAGAAGAACAGATGAAAAAGAAAGGACAAAAATCACCACTCGTAGTTGCTCGTTCCTCTTTTCTCTCCCACGTTCTCTTTCTCTCTCTCTCTCTCTTTTTCATTCGTGACGTATACACGTAGTTTTGATTACTACTGTTTAGCCTACGATAACCACTATGATTTTTCCAATCGTTGAATTACGCCTTCCAACTTTAAAGATTTCAAAAGTCATGAAATTCACTCGTATATATATACGAGCAAAAACTAGACATACACATTAAACACACACATACACACAGACAGACACATCTGGAACGAATATTTCTTATAAAAATGATTTTTGATCCGACATTAGTTGATCCAGAAGTTGCAACAATGTTAGATGCTCAAGTCAGTTGATTCATTCGAAATTGAAATTCATTACGAAGTTTTATTTTTAGGCTGGATCACAACCATCTAATGCTACACAGCAACCGAAATGATAATTCAAACAGAATTTCAATTACATTTAAACCAATTGATTGTCTGTGATTGAATAGAAGGATTTCAAGTCCGAAATAGCAAAAGCATGGCTATCTTCGAATGCAATGAAAGCATTCTTGTTTTCTTTTTGTTTTGTATATATCTTAATATGATGAGAATAAACTGTTTTTTTTTCTCAATTTTAATTGTACTTTCTACTAAGACTCGATAGTAAGAAAACAAAACTAATTCAAAGGTCACTAGACCTTCGTATTGGTCTATGTAGAGAAAAAGAAAATGCTATTGTTTTTATTTCTTTTTCGTTTTCCGCGAAAAAAAAATGAAGAGCAAATTTGTCAATGACATTCTCAAATTAAGAAATTCGATATGCAATTATTTTAAAAGAACACAGCAAAAAAAAATAACAAAGGCCACATTCAAATTCGGGGAATTCTCCCAATCTATTTGTATTCTTCCTGTATACTAGTTAAAAAATCATGCATGACGTCAGTTGAAAATAAACACCTGTGTGATTTTCGTCTGAAAATCATACGTTGAATTGATCGCGATAATAACAACAACAAACCTGTTTGGTGTAGAGAAAACGTAGATGATCGACTTGTTTGATCTCAAATAAACGTTGATCTAGTTAAAAATGAATCGAAGGTTATGTCTTATGTGAATGATAGATTTGATGAGTGAAGAAAAAATGGCTATTTGAACTTGAAAAATCACTGAAGAGAAACGACGAGATTTATTTTTATTTTTTTCTGATTGAAAAAAAAAGAACGAAGAAACAGAACACGTGCAAAAAACTAAACACACACTATTGTTCGAAAAGTAAATTATTGCTTTGATCAGAAACGAAATAGAAGAATTTCAAAGCACAGTCAAAAGCCAATTTCGATCAAATGTCGAAAAGATTCGTTCAGAATTTCTCAATAGTCGAGCAGCTGTTTCATCGTTCTGTGTGAGAATAAATATCAATTCTAAAAATAACAACAGATACATTTCATACTATTTAAATAAAATCTACTCACCGTTGAATGTCCATGAGTTAGTATTATCTGATATTTCAATTAGTTTGCTAGTAATTTCATCTGGCTTTCGTACTTGTAACAAACGAAGTAATTGAGTAGTTCTATAGAGAAGAAAAAAAAGCACACAAACACACATTTATTTGATAGACTTCATTTTGTTGATGTACTGTTCTAAAGTAATTTTGCCACTGTGATTTGTATCGAAAATGTCGAACCATTTTTGAATCATATCTTTCGAATAGAGACCATTGGTTACTATCGGCAAGAATATTTCGACGAATTCTTGCCAATCGATCGTCATCATTGAGTTATCTTCTAAAAAATTTTAAAAAAAAAAGTAAAACTAAAGAAAATGTTTCCGGTTTATTATCAAAACCATTCGTTCGTTTTTTATCGAGATACAATTGAATAAATAATTGCAGATCATCATCGGAGATTTCTATATTGTTTTCAAGTAATCCATTCGTTATATCCGTGCATAGATTCTTCTTTGTACAATCGACTTGTCTGCACTCGGAATCGTTAGTGATTTTTTTGAAAATATTTGCAAGTACTAAAGAAAATCATTCGAATAAATGCAAATTGAATTAGTGAAGTTTACAGAGAAGATCATTTGACAATTGTTCTTCATCAAAATTCGATTGCGTATTAAGAACGGGTACTTCGAGTGTAATCGATTGATTTTCAGCAGGTAATTGACTAAACCATTGTTTCGTTTCTGTTTCTTCGGCAAGTGCATGCTCGTTAATATCATTGGTTTTTCTAAATGCTTCGATTAATTCTAAAATTCAAACTGATTAAAGACCAAGAAAAAAAACAAATGATTTTCATTCTGTACCATCGACGTTTAATTTTCCATCATGATCAGTATCGTATTCATTGATAAGATTCTGTGCAAGATCGATTGTATCATGTGTATGTAAAATTTCGAGTAATTCTAAGATTTCAAAGGAATTTTGCTTCGAAAATCGAGAGAGAATAGTGTTTTCCTATACCAGCTATTTCTTGAATCGAGAGAAAACCATCTCGAGTTGTATCGAATAGATCGAATAATTTGCGAACATGTCGTTCTGTATAACGACCAGTGATAATCGGAAATAGTATATCACGAAATTCAATCCAATCTAATGTTGCCGAACGAACTTTGAATAAGAGAAGAAGAAACATTTCGAACAAATGAAAATTATCGACTACTTTCTTGAGCAGCTGTTTCAACGAGATATTTTCGAATTAAATTCTCGAATATTATTTGAACGAATTGTTCACGAAATTCGAGACGATCGAGAATTTTCTCGGGTAGATTTTCGTCGATTTCAACGAGATCACGTTCATTAGCTAACTCATGAAAAACAGAACGAAGATCTACAATCGAAAATTCAAGAAAATAAAATCGTATGTTTTAGTTTTTTTTACCTTCCATAATTGTTCGTAGATTTTGTTCGATAGCTGGAGAAAGTTCGCCTTCGACATCAGTAAATGACGTATCATGAGATGATAATCGACTAATTTCTCGTTGTAGCTGAGGAATATTTTCGTTTAAATTATAATCAATTGTTACTGCTGAGGAGAGATTATCGAATGAATGATTATCCTCCTCATCATCGAATTGACCATGTTGAGAAGAAGTATCTGCTTCTTGTTGTTGTGGTGGTGGTTTAATTTCAACTGAATGAAATGATTGTTGATGTTCATCACTTAAATGTGATTTCGAATCTTCGAAATCGATTTCATAAGTTGAGGGTTGAATTGTTTGTGTTGTAATCGATTGTTCGACGAGTGTTGGCGAACTAGATGAAGATGCTACTTTGTCATCATTGGTTTGAAGTATTTCAAATGCAAATGGAATATTATTCGTATCTGTTTGATCGATTTTCTGTTGACTATCATCAGTTACGATAGTTTCTTTATTAAATGGTTCAATTAATTGTTTCCATAGATTGTCGGCATTTAACACTTGTCCATCATTCGAAGAACTTCTCTTCGAAAGATTTATCTGATTATTATCTATTTCATCATCAACGTGAACAGGATTCTTTCAAAAAGGAAAACAAAACGCAATTTTCTTCAAATAAACATTTATTTTTCATTGAAATTTACTTCGTCAATTTGATTATTTATTTTCTTTTCATTGATATTACTAGTTGTCATTGATTTTGTTCGATCTACGTATATAAATCAATATTTATTCAGTTAATTACTTATACATCGTTCGTCTCACCTGTTGTCGATAGACGTGTACGTATCGATTGTTTCTGTTGATGTTGATTTTCTAAAACGCCGCGATAGAGTGTTAATTCAAATTGTAGATTTCGATCATATTCCGCTAGATATCGTAGTTTATCGTTTAATATTTGTAAGGCTAATTTACTCTCTTCTAATTCATTTTCTTTCGAATTCATTTGTTCATATTGTTCATTGCGTAGATAATGAAGATTTTCTTCCTAAACAACAAAAAAAAGCAAATCGAACAAGTTTAATATTATTTTGAAATAAAAATAAACAACCATTTGAATAATTTGTGTAGTTAACTTTTGATTTTGATTATTTAATTTAGTTAAATCATCAAAAATACGTTCATAATCATGTTCTAATTGTTGAGTATTGGTCGAGATTTGAACAGATTTTAATTGTTCATTTCGAAGATTTTCTTCGAATGATTCGAACGTTAATTTATATTCATTTTCAATTTGTTCAAATTGACTTTGATGAATTTTTTGAAAATCTTCTCTTATACGACTAATTGATTCATTTAAATAGACAAGCAAATATTCGTTCGCATCTGTTTGTGTCGAACGAATATTTTCACATTCATCAAGAAGAAATTCTCGCGTTGTTGACAACAATTTAATTTCTTCTTTTAATGCTTGTACTTCAAATTCAGATTTCGATCGTTGTAAACAAATATCTTCGAAATGTATTTGTAATTGATCAAATATCGTCATCGATTGTTGATAAATAAGTTTATCATTTTGAACTTGATTGAAAAGTTTTTCATATTGGTCAGTTAATTGACTAAGATCTTGTCGTAGATGACGATCTTGTTTTTGTAAATGGGCTAAATGTTTCAATTGAGACTTTTCAGTTGTTGAAACAAATTCAATACGACGTTTGAATTCTTGTCGTTGTGCATGTAAACGACGTGTACGAGATTTTAATTGATATCGTTGCAGATGAACATCAGTTAGAATTCGACTTTGTTCATGAAAATCATCGGGTAAACGTTTGAAATGATTTTCTAATGTTAATAAATATTCACCATGTATTTTTTCGATCTGCTGTTGTAACTGTCGATTATCATGATCGATTGTTTTAATATTCTCGAGATAATTTTCAAGATTTGTATTTAAACCACGAAATTCATTGGTTTGATTATTGTACGATGAACGTGATTGTTCAATATGAAAAACAACATCATCAAATAAATGAAACATTGAAAGCTTAATCAAATGAAGAAAATCTGTGAAAAGACAAAAAAAAACAGAAGTTGTTCGAAAAAAATTATTCGAAACCTATGAAAACCAATGTTCTACTGTTAAGGATTCAATCATTTATAAATGACTACTTCTTGTTATTCGTTCTCTCTCTCTCTCTTTCTCGGTCTGTCAATCTCAACAAAATATTCGACATATTTATCAAATGGTTATTTTGTTCTTTCTGTTAAATAAATCGACATAACTACCACTCAATCTTCCATATAAATTTAATTAAACGAGAGAAGAAAGAAAAAGAGAAAATTTTTTGGCAAGAATAAGAAAAAATATTGACAATAGTTAAAAATGTTTGTTCATCAAGTTCGTAACCGCATATGATTATTTTCTATATTCGATTGTGGTTTGAAAAATTCAACGACAAACAAAATAAAAGTAAACGAAACAGAAAGCAACTTTCAATTTTTAACACTCCCAAGGTAAATCCAATGAAGACAATTAAATTGCACATAATGCTATTTCGTTTATAAATATGAATTTTAAATGACGACGAAGAAGAACAGAAAAAACGGTTGGTCTGTTCTGATAATAATTGTAGTGTACATGTTTAGTTGATAAGATTAGTCTCCATATGCTAGGAGATTGTCTATATCATGATGTTTTATTTTGTAAAAAAAGGAAAGAAGAAAAAAAAGAAAATCATTGAACTTGTGAGGTTAAAGGAGATTGACACAAGATCTTTGTTTTTTAAATTAACTACGTGAAAGACCGTTTTTCTTAACCGATGCTAATGCTTTACGGTCGAATTCAGATCGGTTTGATGTATATTCATTGGCAATGTCTAAAAGAAAAATACAATGTGAAAATTCTCAAGAGACAAATATCGATATGAATTCATTTACCAGCATTGAGTGCGTGATCAATTTTTGGATTATCAATAAGATCGACAACGGCTTTAACAACATCGACTAATGGTGTTGTTGGTTTCCAAGCTTCGCTTGTATTGAGTAGATCAACACAGATTTTGCCTTGTTCATCAACATTTGGATGATAGATCGGTGTTACAAATCGAACTTCAGGTGGTTTGAAAGGAAATTCAGCTGGCAGTTTAATTTCAATTTGATATGCGGCTTGATTGTAAATATTTGATGTTGGCAAAACACGTCCAACAATAACATTTTGTGAGATATTCTTAGGAGCACCTCCTGTTGGCTCGTCAATTGGCGATATATCGAGAAGAAATTTAACAGATGCATCAGAATTTGTTGATAGAGCTTTTAATTTTGCTATTTCAGTTATTAAACGTTTATTTGCACCACTTGATGCTGACATTTCTTGAGTAGATTGTCTTGTTTTGTAAATATAAAATATAAAATGTGCAATAAACACAGACGAACGAAACGATATTTCTTTCTTTCTTATTTTATTACTGGGTTTTTGATAGCAACCAATCGAATTTATGTATTGAGAATAGTTGTCGTTACATTTGCATGGAATGTGGCGTTGTTTGAAATCAATTGGATATAACGAAAAGTAGTTTTGTTTTTATTTATTCATTTCTAGTTTATCAAATAAAATGTCGAATGAACACGAAACGATTCGTTCAAAAGCATTAGAAAAATATCAAGAACTCAATGAACAACTACGTGATTTTCTTAAAAATGTTCTTCAATTAGAAAAATCTTCATCATTCAATGATGAATTACAATCGAATCGAACCGATGCCAATGGTATTTCATTATTATCGATTAAAAATGATTTATTATATCAATATCTCATGAATCTTGTTGCTGTTATGTATCATCGTTCGCAACCAAATCATTCTCTTAGTTCGTCATTAGTTCGTTCGTTAATTTTACGTCTTTGTGAAATACGAACCTCTATCGAAAAAATTCGTCCAATCGAACATAAATTACAATATCAAATGGATAAATTACTTAAAGCAAATATAGATCAACAATTAACTTTCCGTGCTAATCCAGCAAATTTCGATAATAATGATGAAGATAATGAAATCGATGACGAAGATAATCAAGAAACCAAAACGAAAACAGATAAATCACAAATTTATCGGCCACCTAAACTCGTTCCCGTTGAGTATAATGAAGATTTCGATGATAAAAAAGGTGAAAATAAATCAAATAAACGTCTCGAATATCTCAAACGACGTGCGTATCATTCGGATATTTTACAAGATTTCAAAACAAAATATTCCGATACACCCGAAGAAATCTTCAATACCGAACGCAGCCGTTTATTACGAGAAAATCGTGCGTATAAAGAACAAGTGGCTTATGAAGAAGAATATTTGAAACGTTTGCCACAAACAAAACAACAACGTACTCAACTTCAACGTTCAATGATGACAAATACCAATGATATAATGAATCATTTGAATGATGCTGAAGTCTTGTTTAATGAAGATTTTAATAGTTCAGCGAAAAAGAAAAAAGGAAAAATCTCTCGACGAACAAAGAAAAAAATGGAAAAGAAAAAAACTAAATCAGTCAAACGATTAAAATCACGAAAATAATTGTTTTGTTTTTTTTTGTTTCAATAAAAACTTTGTTGTTTCATGCTATTGGATTGCTTTCATATGTTGCTCTTCCAACGGCGATGTATTGATCTGGTTCTGAATTATATGCAGCAGCAGCCTCTAAAACAAACAAAATAGAAAATAATATATGTATCATTTTTTTTCTTCTCACCGGCACCGACTGGATAACGAAGATCTGGTGTATCCAACAGATCCGTTAAATGTTGAGTAAGTTTAACGAAGGCGTCATCCTCAGCCCATATATCATCGCTCTGTAAGAGATCACTACAAATTTGACCTTAAAACACAAAAAACGAAAAATCAAAATAATTTTATCAGACATATTTTTACCATATTCGTCCACATTCGGATGGAAAATTTTGTGTAAAGAGTAAACAAGAGGTGGATCGAAAGGATAACCTAAAGGTAATTCAATTCTAATTTTAATATAACCACCATTATAAACAGGAGAACCGGCTCTTGCTTTTATTTTCCCATAAATGATCCATGTTGATGGATCAGTAGTGTCTTGAGACTCGACACTAAATTGATAGTTATCATTACTCGCTGCAACAGCATTATTAATGGTGCTTTGAATTAGGTTAGCTCTTGCGTCTCCCATTTGCAGTTAAACAATAAAAATGAATACTTTACTTTTTTTAGTATGATATATGTGTGTAGTTTACTATTCATCCAATAGGATGTCTTGATAAGAAAAAACCGAAAATAAAAAACATGCAAGGAAAAAAACCAACGTCGAAAATGTATCATTTTTCTTTTTTTTCTTTTCTTTTCAATGTCAATACAAGATATTTTTTTATATGGTGCGCATTTTTATTCATTTTAAATAGTTTGATTTCGCCGAAATGTCTCTGCTGCGCGAGTTTCATAATCCATTCGATTGCTATCGAATAATCTCGCAGCTTCTATAAAAAAAAAGAAGATCAATGTTTGAAAGAGAAACCTATAAAATAAAACATAATTAACCATCATTCATGACGTTGTCAATCGACGGTGTTTCCAGGAGTTGTGTAACTACTTCAATAACCGGATTTAAAGTTAATGCTATTGACCATGTTCCATCTTGTTTTAATAGATCAGCACAAATTTCTCCTGAATAAAAAAAAATCATCAGAATTCGACCCGAATAAATATTAATCTACCTCCTCTGTCGTCGATGTTCGGATGAAAGAGTAGAATTCTTGAAAAGACTCCTGGTGGTTTTGCAGGGAAATCTTTGCCAATGACAATCTTAATTGGCACTGATTGATTAGCATAAATTCCAGATTGAGGAAAGACTTGTCCAGTTATAATCCAGTCTTCTGATCCTGGTGTTATTAATTCACCATCGTCATTTTCTTGCAATGGTACTGTTTCAAGACGAAATTTTATCCGAGCATTACTTTGCGGATCTATATTTCTCAATTGACATATGCACACATGAGTTCGTCTTGCTCGTATATCCGTCATTGTTTCTAATTTGTGCGTTTGACTTTGGTGAGAATTTTATTTCTTCTCTAATGATAAATCATCGTGTTTCTTTCTTTTTATTGGACGAGACAAATTGCGTTATTACTTTTTCGCGAAAATAACCTCAAAGCAAATAGTTAGTAAGAAGTCAAAAGAACACAAAGAATCTACACAGAATAATTTCGTGAATGTTGTGCAAGAAACACAATGTATTTTTTCAGTACAAAAAAAGAAAATTTTTAAGATCGTGGTAAAGCAAAATTTTTGACATATTCGGCTGCTTTTCGATTGAATTCTGGTCTATTTTCTGAATATTCTTTTGCAAGATCTAAAAAAGAGAATAAAGCTTAGTGAATAGAGAAATAATTCAATTCATACCAAAACCCGATGGAAGGTCAACATCAGGTTCATCAACATGTTTAGTAACAGCTCGAACAATATCCACTAGCGAAGTTGTTGCCGTCCAGCCCTCAACTTTGTTCAATAGTTTGTTACAGAATTTACCTGAAACAAGTCATTTGTATTAAGAATATCGAATTATTTTATCTAACCGTCTCGTGACACATTCGGATGATAGATTTGTGTTACAAATCTAACTTCAGGTGGATCTATTGGAAATGTGCGTGGTAGCTTGATTTCGATTTGATAGGCACCTTTGTTATATATCTCCGAATTCGGAAGTATTCGTCCAATGATAACTCGTTCTTTTTCGGTGTTTGATGCAGCTTGAGCCGCTTCATCGTCATCAAGTTCATCAAATGGTGTTTTTTCTAATATAAATTTTGGATCAGAATTTGCATTGAGAAGTTTTAGCTTTGATATTTCTGTCCATATACGTTTGCCTAGACTATTTGTACTCATAATTTCGAATTTTATTTCTATCGATAATGCAATGGTAAATAAAAAAGCAATGTGTTTATGGGCGAATATTTTTCTTTTCTGTTTGCACAGACAAAAAAGCATTTGCAATGACACAATATATAGTGATGTTTTCGTTTCTGTTTAAATTAACAAAAAGCTTGGAAATTTCCAAATAAGAAAAAGAGGAAGACGAAGCAGAAATCATTATTCAACTTAAATCGAAAGAAAACATGTATTGCATATGTCGTCAATCTAACATTGAAATTTTTCGGTTTTATGTTATGTATCAAATTGCATCGCTTTTATTTCAACATAATCACATGTATTGAGTCAAAACAATAAAAGTAATCGACATCAATTTGTTCTCAAAGCTGGAAAATGTAATATGAAATAAAGAAAAAAGGCAACATCTAAGGTCGTGGTAAAGCGTGTTGCTTGACGAATTCAGCTGCCATGCGATCGAATTCCGGTCTATTTTCCAAATATTGTTTAGCCAAGTCTACAAAGAGAGATAATAAAACTTTCTAATGAAAACGACAGAAGTCAAGTCATACTAAAACTCAACGCATAATCAATATCAGGCTCATCAATATGTTGAATAACAGCTCGAACAACATCAACTAACGATGTTTTTGATGTCCATTTGGCAGTTTTCTTTAACAATTCATTGCAAAATTCACCTGAAAAAAAAGTGATTTCCAGTTAGAGATATCGAAATAGATTTTATTATTCAATTGAACCTTCTGTTGAAACGTTTGGATGATAAATTTTCGTTATAAATCGGATTGTTGGTGGTTCAATGGGAAATGTTGAGGTTAATTTCATTTCAATTTGATAAGCACCCTCTTTATATATGTTCGAGTTCGGAATTATTTTCCCCAGAATGACATATTCTTTTCCAACTGCTGATGCAGCTTGAACATCTTCATCTTCATCGAGATCATCAAATGGGGTTTTGTCTACGATAAATTTCGGATCAGAATTTGCATTGAGATTTTTTAATTTTCCGACTTCTATCCACAATTCTTTATTTAATCTTGCTCCGCTCATAATTTTTTTCTTTAATGAACAATAATCTAAAACAATCAACTTAGTAGTTACGTCAATAAAAACAGTTACTTCTGCTTTGTTTATCTTTACAAATAAAACTTCAAAACAATATTGTCCAGTTTGATTTGTTTGAAATGATGACAATTCGTATTCATGAGGGTATATAATTATTACAAGAATGGTTGGAAAATTCCGAATGTAAAAGAAAAAAAGGATGTGCTGACAAACACGTGTGCGTTTGTTTTCTTTTGCTTGTTCTCTTTCTTCCTTTTTACGACATGAAAAAAGAAAAAATACTTTGTGTGCTTAGTAGTCTTCTCACCATTACTTTATTTTTGATGAAATTGCGACTAAACTAAATAGGAATGATTTATGTATATACAACGACGAAAAAAGCTCAGATCAATTCATGAATATCGAACGATATTGCACTTAGGATTTTGCTGCACTTTCTTCAGCCTTTTCTCGAGCTTTTCGATAATATTCTTCTTTGTTGTTGAGATATTCTTGAGCAATCTCTATAATGAGATTTGAAAATCAAATCGAAATTGAAATTATTAAGAATTTTACCTAAATTAACAGCATAGAGCGGCTCGGGCTCATCTAAATATTTAGCAAGAGTATCAATAATATCTTCAAGTGTTGCTCCTTTTCTCCAATGAGTAACATTATTCAACATTTGATGACAAAATGTACCTATTTGTATCGATTAATTCGAGAGCTTTCGTAAAATTACAAAATTACCATCGTTTTCAATATTCGGATGGTAGACAGGTGACGTTATTCGTACTATTGGCGCTTCTTGTGGATAATTTATTGTTAATTTCATTTCTATATCAAATCCAATATCTTTATAAACGCCACTATTGGGATAAACACGTCCAGTAATAAAATATGCAGATTTTTCTTCCGGAATCTCCTCATCATCGAATTCATCGAATGGATTTTGCTCAATAACAAATCGAACTGGTCGTTTTTCATTATCCATTAATTTAAGTCGAGTTAGATTCGTCCAAAGGGGTTTATTTAATCGGCTAGCCGCTGTCATTACAATGATCGGAAGTAACTCATCATCTAAGCACAAAAACAAAATATGTATCATTTTGTCAACACGATACAATCGTTACTTTTACCTCCGTGTCTGATTTGACTTCAGTTTGTTTTTTTGAGTAACAAATACATTTCATGTGTTCTGTTTTGATATAGAGGACACCAGATTCCGTAAAAATCAATATGAGACTTTTTTTTATTTTCTTTACAGATGACAAATTTATTTTTTGTACTTTGATTGTTACTTTAAAAAAAAACTAAAAAATACATCAGTTTCAGATTCTTCT
>Ga0209960_1002345_pt1 | contig 19232 bp, 17 predicted proteins | sample ThiBiot_500_plan_2_FD_183947 | JGI IMG/M metagenome (GOLD analysis project Ga0209960, IMG submission 183947) | Wastewater bioreactor microbial communities from Cape Town, South Africa - Thiocy_expt_500_plan (SPAdes) | ecosystem: Engineered > Bioreactor > Thiocyanate-remediating >...
ATTTTTTTGGTTAAATAAAAAAAAAAAAAAAAAAAAAAAAAAACAAGATAAAATCAGTAAATACCTTTCCAAAGATCTTCAAGGACAGTTTTTTGGAAAACTTCAAGTCCTTCTAAATACAATTTTCCATCTTTCACCCCTTGCCATTTACAAGGATAATTATTCAAAACTGGGAATTTACTTTTTTGAACACGGGCTAAAAGAAAGACAAAAAAAAAAAAATCAATATGGAGCGAAGAAAAAAAAAAAAAAAAAAAAAAAAAAAAAAAAAAAAAAAAAAAAAAACCATTTGAATCATTCAGAGCACCATATTGAAATTCTAACTCAGTGACTGATCTTCCTTGAGGATAAGTTTTAATCCAATCGAATTTAGGAAGATCAGGAACAGAGTAGCTTTCAGGAACAAATCCATATCTTCCTCCAAGCATTCCTGAAATCAATTACAGAAAAATTAAATCATGCAAGAAAGAAAAAGAAAAGAAAGTGTAAAAAGAGAAGGAAAAAAAAAAGGAAAAAACCAATGAAAAGAGGGCGTGCACGATCAATTTCTTCAAGACAAATAGAAAGTGAATTATTAGCTTGAGCTTCTGCTTCTGTAACTCCCCAACGAAGATCAACTTCATATAAATGGATTTTCAAGGCTTTACAACGCTAGAATTAATAAATCATTTTTTAGAAAAAGAAAAAAAAAAGAGAGAGAAAATGAAAAAAAGAATATAAACCTCTCTAAGTTCAGGGAAGACGGATTTAGTTAAAATATCTCTTTCAGTTTGCATATCAACAAAAGTTGAGGAAATGAAAACTCTAACAGTTTTCCATTCTCCTGTTTGAATACGTGGTGGTTCAATTAATCCTTTAGTTGTTGAAACTTCCTTTTCTTCTGTTTTAGGTTTAGGAACACGAGAAGATGAGGTTGATTTTTTGGAGTGTTTCTTTCGAGCTGATTAAGGAAGAAAAAAAAAATGAGTATTGGAATTGGAAATAATTAGGACTTGAATAAAAGGTTTTTTTAAAAAAAAGATTACGTTCTTGACGAGATTTACGATTGGCAAGATCTTTAATTTGATCAATATTATCAATATATGTCATTTGTTCTCCGTCTCCATGATCAGCAATAAATCTCAAAAGCTTAAAAAAAAAAAAATTAAGCAAAAAAAGGTTTTGAAATTAAAAATGGAAATAAAACAATAAAACAATAAATGATTGGAAATAAAAAAAAAAATCTACTTGATCACTATAACCTGAAACAAAAATATCATTTCTATGTCTTTCAGCTCCTTGATTTTCTTGAACACCTGTTTTTCCACCACTTAAATCAATATTTGCAAAAACCTAATTATTATTATTATTTATAAAATTCGACAACAACTAATATTAATATTAATAGAATGAAGTTTTACCAAATGTGGATTCACCATTGAACGATATTTTGAGATAAATGAAAGAATTCCTTCAGTTGGAGGTTGAGAAATTAAAGATTCATTTGTAACTAAAATAAAATTGTCTATTTGAGTATTATTCTTTAGTAATTCATCCACGTATTCAAAAGAGAATCCTGTATTTCCATTAGAACGATGAGTGTTTCTGAAACCATCTGCATCCCATTTAAATTGATCCAAGTTTTCAAGAATAGAAGTTGTTTTCTCTGGTCTAATTGATTTAGATTGACCAAATGAATAAAGGATTAGTTCTGCATCTTCACAAGCATAAATACACATTAATCCTAACAAAAGACCAACATCTTTTTTTATTTATTTTTTTATTTATTTTTTTTTTTTTAAAAAAAAAAGGAAAGGAAAAAAGGAAACCTTCAAATGTCATTGGTTTTCCAAATCCTTTTGCAGTTTGACAAGGACGAGCCATAGAATCATCAACATTACAAAATAATAAGGTTCTTCCTTTAATAGGTTTAATATTAAATTTGGTAGCAATCAATAAAGCAGTTGAAAGAGCATCAAGATATTTTGGAAGCCAAGGGTTTTTAGAAAGATCGACCTTAAAATATAATTAAAATTTAAAAATAAATCAATCAAAAAAAAAAGAAAAAAGAAAGAAAGATAATGAAAAAATAAAAAGATCATAATGAAGGAATAAAATAAGAAAAAAATCAAAGTATTACTTGATCAGGTGTTTGATTTCCTCGTCCACCTGCACCTGCACCTTTACCTCCTCTTCCTCTTCCCCTTCCGCCTCTTGCACCTCTTGCACCACCTCTTCCTCCTCGTCCACCTCGTCCTCCTCTTGCATTAGCTGTTTCTGAAGATGGGTCTTTTGGAATTGCAGCTTGTTTTAGAGCCTCATAAGCTGATAAAAAACGAGAAGGAAATTGACGTGAAGAAGAAACAGCTCCTTCACTTGTGAGCTTTTTAAGAACTAGATTGTGATGTCTATCAGAAATTTGAGCATTTAATAAATTTCTAATGTTTCTCAACATTGCCATGAAAGGTAATTTTTTATTATCAAGAAGTGACTCCCAAGTTGATGCTTTATTTCCTTTTGCTGAAACTTCAGTTTCCCAAGTTTCTGGAACTTTCAATCTCATTCTTTTTCCTGCTTGGGCTTCATTAAATTCTCCTGGTAAATGTGATGACATAAAAGAGTCTCTATCTGAAGGATATTTTTTTCCAAGAATAGCCATTGTAAAATAAACTGGCTCCGAAATATGAAGGACACGAATCAAATATTTAATAGTACAACGATAATCTTCTCTAGTTTTTTCTTTCACAGGGTCAACTTCTTCATCTAAAACAATATCTGGATCAATATTTTCTTCTCCTTCATTTTCCTCATTTTCTTCTTTCTTTTCTTCATCTTCTTTCTTTCCTTTTTTCTTTCCTTTTCCTTTCTTATCTTTTGATGGATCTTTTTTAGATTTATCTTTGTTATATTTTGCAAGTTGGTACTCATCAAATTCAAAAAATTTTGCAACGAGGGCCTATTTTTTTTTAAAAAAAATAGTTAAGAATAAGAAACATTTATATGTATATCACAAAGGAAAAAAAAAAAAAAACTTTTCTAAGAGCAGCAGGGAAAGTTGGATTCTTTTTATTTGATTCATCAAAAGTTCTATAAAGTTCTGCAACTTCCATCCAATCAGAAGGAAGACGAATTGATGCACCAAAATATTTTTGTAAAAAAGGACGACAATTAGGATTTTGAGCAGAAAGAGCTAAGAGGAAATTAGCTGTTAAACGGATTCCAAGATCATCACGAGTATAAAGTGAAACTTTTAAAACAAATTCTGGATCAAATACAGCAACTTGATCAACAAGATATTCAATTTTATGTCTACATTTTTTTTTCCAATGAAAAAAAAAAATTGAAAAAAAAAAAAAAAAAAAAAAAAAAAAAAAAAGTTAAAAAAAAAAAAAAAAAAAAAAAAAAAAAAAAAAAAAAAAAAAAAAAAAAAAAAAAAAAAAAAAAAAAAAAAAAAAAAAAAAAAAAAAAAAAAAAACCTGGTTTGATCAGAAAGTTTAAAAAATTGAGGTTCATTTAAAAGTGAGCCGGAAACTAGAGTAACCAAACTTTCTTTTAAACCTTGAACTGAGTCAAGAGAGCGAGTGGATAATAATGAACTTGGTTGAACAACTGGGAACATATTTTTTGATATTGGGCTACATGGAAAGGAAAAAAAAAAATTTTTTTTTAAAAAAAAAGAAAATGGAAGAAGGAGAAAAAGAAAAGAAAAGAAAAAATACTTTTCAAATAATTCTATTAAAGAAAAATCTTCATCTTCAAATATATCAATTTCCGAGATAACTTTGACTTCTGATTTTTCTTGAGAATGTGGTTTATCAAAAGTTGAAAGGAATGAACCAGACATTGATGTGGCTAATTCATAAAAATTATAATTGGGATTTGTTATAGATAAGAAAAAGAAAAGGAAAAAAAGAAAAAGAATCTTACATGAAGTTTTAAGAGGTTGGAAAGATTTTTGTGGTAAAATATGTGAACTTACATTTGTTGGTTTAAGTGAAAATGAATTTGAAGAGGGAGTTAATAAAGGTTTTTCAGAATTATGAAGTGATGTTGATGTTGAAGTTAAAGTTGTTAATCCTGAAGTTAAATTTGAATTTAATTTTGAGGAAGTTAAACTTGAAGTGGTCAATGATGAAGAGGTTAAAGATGATGTAAAATTTGAAGAAGATAAATTTGTTGAAGTTGAAGAAGTTCGAGATGAAATAGTTGAAGAGGTTAAGGTTGATGAAGTGAGGGTTGATGAGCCTAAACCTGATGAACGTAAGTTTGTTGAAGGAGTTACACCTGATGAAGCTAAACTTGAAGAATGTAAACTTGATGAAGTTAACCCAGATGATAACAAACTTGAAGATGTTAAATTTGAAGACAAATATGATTGTTGATCTGTTTTATTTATTTATTTATTTATTTATTTATTGATTTATTTTAGTGATTTTTTGAAAATGGAATCAATGAAATTTTTTACTTGACTTTTCTCCATCTTTTCCAAGTAATAAACTACTTTGAAGTGAAGGTTTTGAAATTGTCTATTATTTTTTTATTAGAAAAAATATTCATTATGCAAACAATGGAAAAAAAAAAAAAGAAAGATCTTGGGTAAAAAAAAAAAAAAGCTGATTCAGAGAAAAAGAAAAAGAAAAAATCTGATACCTTGTTTGACAAATTCCTATCCATGTGATTCTATTCCAAAAGAAAAATTGAAAAAGAGTCTAAAAAGCAATTGTTTCTACTTTTTTTTACTATTGTTCGAAATAAACAAATAAGTAAATAAATAAATAAAACAGAGATCAACAAAAAAAAATTTAAACAAAAAAATAAAATAAAATAAAAAAAGAGTGATGAAAGATTTTTAAAATCAAAGGGAATAAGAAATCTTGGTTAAAAATCAAAATCATAATAATTATGAGAATTATTCAATAAGAAAAGAGCAAAGTTACCAAAAAATCTGCTTGTCCTTTTTGCAGAAAACTAGAAACTCTTCAATTTTTTTTTTTTTGTTTTTTTTTTTGTTTTTCAAATCCACCATGTTTTTTTTTTTTTCACTGCAAAGTTACGCCATTTTTTTCTTTTTTTTTTCCTTTTCTGAAAAAATTCAAAAATTTAAAAAATTTCCAAAAAAATAACGGTTTTTCTTCTTCTTCTTGGATTTGAAAATGGTTTGGTTTCTTACTCTTTCTTCTTTGTGTTGCTGATTTTCCCAATGATTTATTGATGTACTCATAAATTGAGTTTGTAATTTGAAATGAACTTTGTTTTTCTTATTTGTTTTACTTGTTGTTTGTTTTTTTTTTAAATGACAAAATTTTTCAGAAAAGTCAGAGAAAAAAAGTCAACTCTTTCCATTTCTTTTTCTCATTAAAAGATGAAAACACTCATAAATTGGTTCTTAAGTCAATGGACTCAATTTAATTCTTTTTTCTTTTTCTATAATGTAGTCTTCAGAAAATATTCCTCCCAATATTATAAAGAATTTATCAAAGGAGCTTCAACAACTCCAACAGACACCTCCAGATGGCTTGAAAGTCTTTCTCAATGAGGAAAATATTACTGATATCGAAGCTTTAATTTTAGGACCAGGTTTGTTTTTATTTTAGAAAAAAAAAAGAAAGAAAAATAGTCCAAATTAAATTAAATAATTCAATAATAGAGGGAACACCTTATGAAGCAGGTTGTTTTCGCGTAAAGTTAGTATTACCAAATGATTTTCCTAATTCACCTCCAAAAGGTATTAATCTTAACTTTCTTTTTTTTTCCTCTAACCTGTTGATTAATAATCTTATTCAATATTGGATTCCCTTCTCATTCATTCATTCTCTTTTTTTTCTTTTAGGTTTTTTTCTAACTAAAATATTCCACCCAAATATTTCAAACACTGGAGAAATTTGTGTGAACACATTAAAGAAGGATTGGAAGAAAGATCTTGGAATCCAACATGTTTTAATAGTAACATTTTCACTTTTCATTCTTTTTTTGATTATCTTCCATTTATTTGATTAATAACAATGGAAAAAAAATAAAATTTAGACTATCAAATGCTTATTGATTGCACCAAATGAAGAATCTGCCTTAAATGAAGAGGCTGCAAAACTTCTTTTGAGTCGTTATGAAGATTTTGTAGAACGTGCTAAAATGTTAACAGAACTTCATGCATTAAAGAAAACAGAATTTAAATCATCTGATTCTTCACAACAATCAGAACCAAGTGGTAAAAAAACAGAGGCTGATAAAAAACTTGAAAAGGCCAAAATGGAAAGGAAGAAAAATTTAAAACGTTTGTAACTTTAGAAATATATAGAGCTTGAATAGCTTAAAATTAAATCATTAATTCAAAATAATCAATTATTTTTCTTTTTCTTGTCTTTTCTTGCTTTTTTAGTTTTTGAATCTTTTAAGATTTGAATTTTATGGAAGATCTTAAGGATTAAAATAAAATTTTTCATCACCTTTTGGTAATTTGGTTTCCAAAATTTATTTTTTAAAAAAAGTTTATATGTATATTTTCATTTCAAATAAGTTTTTCAGGGTTATCTTCCTTCTCTTTGGAGTCTTGCAGCACATACTTTAGCAACAATATTCCATGATTCTAAATATCTATCCATACATTTTGAAAGGCAAGCCTATTATTATTTATTATTTATTGATTTTAGAGAGTTCAATTATTTAATATTAAAAGTTATTCATTATTATGCATATTTTACTAATTTATGTTTTTTATGCTTTTTTCATTCAATATTTTCATGAAATAGATGAATATATTTTAAAAAAAAGTACAGTTTCAGAGCTATCTAATCTTGTTCCAGGTTTTGTAACACAACGTTTGAAGCATTGATCATTGATGTTCTATGAATGAAAAGTGAGTAATTAAGAATTTTTAATTTTTTTTTTTTTCATTTTTTTTTAGATCTTTTTTGTTTTTTGTTTTTTTTCAAATTTCAACAACACAAATAAATAAATAAAATTTTTTACATTCATTAATTCTTGAACATTAGCTGCAGCTAATTCCTTTTTAATTTGTTCCATCACTTGATGTTTATTGAAATTTCTAAAACACGAGTTTTTTTTTTTTTTTTTTTTTTTGAGGTGGAAAGTCATAAATTTAGATAAAATCAAATGAAAAAGAAAATATAAATGAAACAAAAAGAAAAAAATAATGAATTTTTTTTAAAAAAAATGAAACCCATCTAATGAAGAAGAAGAAAAGCCATCCATCTTTTATTAATCTTTCCTTTCTTTGAATAGCAGAGAGAAGCAAAACTTTGGCAAAAAAGAATGAGAAAAAAAAAAAGAAAAAAAATGGCAAAAAATGGTGAAAAAAAACATGGCGAATTTCTTTTGAATTTGAGAAAAAAATTTTTGAAAAAGGATCACTTTTCTCCCTTTTGTTTAAATTTATTTATGAAAAAGGTGGTAAAGTGAATTTTAAAGACTCAGTGATTGTAATGTTATAACTTATCACTCAATAACATCTTTTAAAAAACTAACTAATTAACCTATAATTTTGACTTCATTTTTATTATTTAAGGTGATAGTTTAACACTTAATTTTGCTATTATTTATTTTTTTTTGTTCGATTTTAATAGAATTGCTACAACTTATTGATTTGTTGATTCAAATTGGGATTGGATAAATGAATGAATGACTTTCCTTTCGTTGAATAGCAGAGAGAAGCAAAACTTTGAAATTTGAAATTTCAAATTTGAAATGACTTTGATTTCATTCAAACTTAAAATTTGAAATATTGATTCATAATTAATTTATTTTGGAGTTGAATTACTTCAATATCAAAAATTAAAAACTAAAATTAAAATAAAATATGATAGGTAATAGTTGAAGATTATTATTTAAGAAGAAGAAGAAGAAAAATAAGGAGAAATGACATCAAAAGGAAAAGGAAAAGAAAGAGAAAGGGAAATAGAAATAGACTTAGAATGTACATTATGTAAAGATACATTTAGAGAACCAAAAACATTAGGATGTCTTCATTCATTTTGTTTGGAATGTTTAGAAATTTATGTGGAAAGAAATCATTCAAATATCACCTTAAGTTGTCCAATTTGTAGAACTCCTTTTCAAATTCATCAAAATCAAAACCAAAATCAAAAACAACAATTATCAAATTTACCAACAGATTCATTCCTTTTAAATTCATTAATTACTTATAATTCATTATCAAATTCATTTTCTCAACAAAAGAAAAAACAAAAATTAAGTTGTGATGTTGAAGGAAATGAAGCAACCTCTTATTGTTTAGATTGTCAAGAGTATTTTTGTGATATATGCACAAACGCTCATAAAACAATGAAAATGTCAAAAAATCATCAATTAATCTTAGTTGAAGAAATGAAAGATGAAAATCAAATCAAATCAATCACAAAATCAAATCCACAAATTTATTGTCAAATTCATAAACAAGAAGAAATCAAATTATCTTGTGAAGATTGTAAACTTTCTATATGTTCGCTATGTGTTGATAAACACCCATCTCACAAAATCTCAACACTTTCAAGTACAATTGTTGGAAATGAAAAACAATTATTAACCAACTTAATCAAAAAGGTTTCTTTTTTTTTCTTTTTTTCTTTTCATTTTGTTTTTTCTTTCTTTTTATTTTTATTTTCTGAATAATAGCAATAAATAAATAATAAAGGTAAAACCAAAAGAGAAAAAATTGCAAGAAGGAATAAATGAATGTGAAGAAATGATTCAACAATTAGAAATTAATTCAACAACAACTCAAACTCAAATTAATGAACTTTTCAACAAAATTAGAAGTAAATTGGATGAAAAAGAACAAGAATTATTAAATAAATTAAATGAAATTGAGAAATATAAAAAGAAGGAATTGCAACTTCAAATAGAAGAATTGAAATTTGGAATTGAAAGTATTATTGGATCTTGTGAAATGATTCAACATTCAATTTCTTTATCAAAGAAAAATAAAGATGATCTTCAATTAATTTCAATGAAGAATTTATATGAATCAAGATTAAATTATTTATCAACTAATATTTGGAGAATTGAACCATGTCATAATCCATTTATTGATTTTTTTAGTTTGAAAAATGAAGAAGAATCAATTTATTTAAGTATTTCAAATATTGGAATGATTGATTCAAATGAAATATCAGCTGATAAATGTTTAATTTTAAGAAATGAAAAAGAAAGAATTTCTAAAAATCAAGAATTTAAATTTGAAATAATTAGTTATTCAAAAGATGGAAATGAAATGAGAAATGGTGGAAATGGGATGAAATTTGGAATTAAAATTGAAAAGGAATTAAAATCAAAGAATGGAAATAATGAGAAATATGAATGGAAAATTATGGATTTGAATAATGGAAGATATGAAGTGATAATGAAATTAAAAGATGAAGGAAAATATTTAATTTTTATTGAATATGATGGAATGAATCTTCCTTCTTCACCTTTTCAAATTCAAATATTTTTGAAATTGAAACAAAGAAATTATAATGAAATAATTGGACCAAAATTAACATTTGGATCAGAAGGAAATGGAAATGGTCAATTTAATAACTTAAGAGAAGTAACAACAGATTCAAATGGGAATATTGTTGTTTGTGATAAAAATAATCATCGAGTTCAAATATTTGATTCAAATGGAAAGTTTCTTTCGACATTTGGATCAGAAGGAAATGGAAATGGACAATTTAATTATCCATTTGGAATAGCCATTAATTCAAAAGGAAACATAATTGTTTGTGCTGGCCAAATTCAAATATTTGATTCAAACGGAAAATTTCTTTCAAAATTTGGATCAGAAGGAAACGAAAATGGTCAATTTGATCATCCAGTTGGACTAGAAATTGATTTAAATGATAATATTCTCGTTTGTGATATGAAGAGTAATAGAATTCAAATATTTGATTCAGAAGGAAAATTTCTTTCAAAATTTGGATCAGAAGGAAACGAAAATGGTCAATTTAATGGTCCAGTTGGGGTGGCCATTAATTCAAAAGGAAATATTATTGTTAGTGACCAACTTAACATTCGAGTTCAAATATTTGATTCAAAAGGAAATTATATTTCAAAATTTGGATCAAATGGAAATGAAAATGGTCAATTTGTGTTACCCTGGAGAGTTTGTATTGATTTAAATGACAATATTCTCGTCTGTGATCGTGGTAATAACAGAGTTCAAATATTTGATTCGAATGGAACATACATCACACAATTCAAAGTGGTTCGTCCAGTTTCTGCTACAATTAATCCCAAAACTCAAGAAATCATTGTTTGTGGAGATGATCACAAAATTTCAATTTTCTGACAATAAAGGAAAGAATCAATAAATCAGTTATCTTGACCATTATTTTTTGTTAAAAACTTCAATTTTTTTTGACAAGGAGTATCAAAAAACCAAAAAAAAGGAAAGAGAAATTTCATTATTGCAGAAAGTCGGATCCAAAATGTTTATTTTTTTCACTAAAACTAAACTTTAAAAACAAGATTTGTATGAGTTATTCCTTTTTTGAAAAAGCTCTCATTTCATTTTAACTTAAATCATCATCATTGAAATCGTCAAAATCTATTCAGAAATTATTATTATTGTCTTTTTTTTTTTAAATTCCTAAGCAAAGTATTTTTTAAAAAAATCAAAAGAAAAGATACTATTAAAAAAATCAGTGTGAATAACTTTATCAGAAATGATATCACTTCCTTCAATTAACGGGTTCCATCCAGCTTCGTCGGTTTCCATCATATCTTCCATATCATGATAAAGGGCTGATGAAGCCTCTATTAAAAAGTTTGAAATGTTTTTATTTAAAGAAATTATAGAAATCAAATGAAAATAGAAATGAAAAACAATGATCTTAACATCAAAAGATTGGAATCATTAAGAAACAGGAAACAAAAAAAAAAGGTTATGCATAAAACAATCAAACAAACAAACAAACCTTCAAAGTCACTCATTTTCCTCTCCATTTTTTTTTTTTTTTTTTTTTTTTTTTTTCTTTTTTTTCTGTCCTCCATTTTTTCTTTTTTCTTTTCTATGACATCATTTTCTATGACATCATTTCATCATTTTTTATTGATTATTGGAAAGGTTATGGATCACTTCTTGAATGATATTGATATTGATTCAGCCCAAACATTCCAATCATTGATTCATTCAATGAAAGCTTAAAATGAAGTGATTTCTCTTTCAGCTCCAAAATTTTGATATTATTTTTGAAATTTTAGTTCTTTTGAATTTTTTTGATGACCACCTTGAAATAAATTTGTTGCACATCAGCAAAAAAGAAAAAAGAAATCCCATCATAAGAAATGAAGACCCAATTTAATATAAATAGGTGAAAGTTATCATTGAAGAAGAGTAAAAATAAAATCCACTGTATTTTTAGTGTTATCTTTTGAACAAACACCAAAAATGAGAGGTTTTTTTTTTACAAAAGAATCTCTGAATCATTGTTTTTTTTTATTGAAAAGAACAAAAATGATTACAGTAATTACTTTCTTGCTGTCAAGAAAAAAGGTTGTGAGACCAATCATCTCATAACCTTTTTTTTTCTTCTTCTTTCACTTTTCCAAAATATCAACTATCATTCAAATTCTTCAACCATTTCTGAAAAAATTGAAAGAAAAGATCAAAAGAAAAGACTATCAAAGAACACTTTAGAATAACAGAAACTCCTTTCAAAGTCTTGCAGAACAAGCTTTCCTTTTAATATTAGCGAATTCTCTTTTTCAGGTTGGTTAACCACTCTCGCTCTTGATGAATGGATCATTTGATATTGAAAAAATAAACTATGAGAAAGTCTTCTTGCAAAAAAAAAAAAATCAAAATCTTCCAACATCGACAACCCCAAAACACTCGATTTCACTATAATATTTGTAATTAATGAATCTATGATCATTTGAATGAGGTATAACTAATCAATGAATGAAATATCATCTGACCTTATTAAAGTCTCATTCAATTTGGATTTAATTGAATTCTTATTGAGTCATCCTTAATACTCAGGTTTTAAGGTTTTATCATTCAATTATTGGTGAGAAAAAAAAAATCAAAAAAATTAGGAAAAAAATGTCTTGGCGGTCTTTGTTTTTCATTGTTTATCTATTTGTTCTTCTCTCTCTTCAATTCACCGTTGCAGGTTCTTTCTTTTTTACAAATTATTCATTATTCATTATTCAATCTCAATTTTTACTCATGTTCCCTTCACTAATTTTAAAAAAATTATTTATGCAGAGGAAACTGATCTTGAATTGATCCATATTTTCGAGAAAGGTTTACATAAAAATACAAAATTCTTCCGTGTGAAACATATATTGGAGTCAAGGAGGAAGTTTAGAAAGAATCGATTTTTTCATAAAAGGTCTAGAGATGGTGAACTGATTCTTGTACCTGACCCAAAGGATAAGACAACTATTTTAAATTTAGCTGATATGTCTTCAAATGGGTATGAAGATTATAGGAATTCAACAAATTGGAAAGAAATACCAGGATTTAACTTGGTAAGATTTCTTAATTTTCTTATTTTCTAACCAACTTACCTTTATAATGTATATTTATTTTTTAAAAAAAGACTGAACCTTTTGGATGGGATGGAAATGGACTTCAAGGACATATTTTTGGAAATTCAGATAGAAGTCTCCTAGTTATGGCAATTAAAGGAACAACATTCAAATTTTTTGGAGACGGAGGAACTTCTGAGAAAGATAAATATATGGATAATTTAATGTTTTCATGTTGTTGTGCATCTGTAGATTCTTCATGGGATCCAGTTTGTGGTTGTCATAGAGGAAGTGAAGGACAAGTTTGTAATTCCACTTGTCTTTGTAATCAAATGAGAGCTCCTGATACTTATTATGATACAAGTCAAGTTAGATTTTGATTTTGATTTTTTTTTTCTTTTTTCTTTTTTCTTTTTCATTTTTCATTTTTCATTTTTTTCTTTAAATTTCAAATGCATCAATTTTTTCCAATTAGGATATTTATCTTGAATTAAGACAAAGATATCCAACATCTGCTATTTGGTTTACAGGTCATTCTCTTGGAGGTGCTTTAGCTTCCCTTCTAGCTGTAACAAATAAACTTCCCTCTTTCACTTATGAAGCTCCTGGAGAGTTATTATATGCTCAAAGAGTTGGACTTAAAATTGATCCAGATATGACAAGCCATCGTTTGATTTTTTTTTTCTTTTTTTTTTCTTTTTTTCTTGAATAGAAAAATATAAAATCAAAAAATAATAGATATTTTCCATTATGGAAATGATGCAGATCCAATTTTTGAAGGAACTTGTCAAGGAAGATTTTCAACTTGTTATCAATTTGGATATGCTTTGGAAACAAAATGTAAGATTCCTTTTCATTTTTTATTTTTATTTTTTGCAGATTGTTTATCTTTTTTTTAAAAAAACAAGGTCATGTTGGACATACTTGTACATATCAAGGAGGTTTCCTTCCAAATATTAATCATCATAGGCTTCAAGTTGCTATTGATAGATATTATACTAAACTTCCTGTACCTGAATGTATTCCTCAAACCAATTGTTTTGGTACTTTTTATTTTTATTCATTTATTCGGTTTTTTTTTTCTAAAATAATAATAATAATTGATTTGTAGATTGTGGATTATGGCAATTTGACGGGACTTGCTAAAATTAATATTAAAGTTGCTCGTGTCTTTTTAGTCAATAAATGTTTATATTATTTCCAAACTATTTTCCTTTTTTTGAAAAAAATGACTAAATCATAGCATACAAATAGAATAGATTTCAATTAATTCTTTTCTATTAATTTTTTTACAAGCTCTTCTAATTCACATAAATGACTATCTCTGTATTGGGGAGAAAGCTCTCTAAGAGCTTCACAAAGATGAAATAAATATTCTCTATTGTGTCCAGATGGTCCTATAATATAAATAAATAAATAAATAAATAAAATACATTTTGTCATTAATTCATCAATAGTAAAAAATAAAAAGAACCTTCACTAGAGAAAATTTGTTTTGCAATTTCTTCAGCTGGTGCTGGTCCAAGATAATTTGGATTTGTTTCAGTTCCAATGTATACAAGTGCCTAAAGAAATCCAATACAAATTTTAAAATAAGAGAAATGAAAACAATTGAGTGGAATAAATTTTAAAAAACCTTTTCAACAACAGGTAAGTGATCATTTTGATTAAAAACATCAACCATATCAACTGTATAACCTCCTTTTTCTCTTTTTTTTTCAAAAAATCATTAAGCTTTAATGTTTCCTTTTTGTTAATTAATGAAATGAACCTATAATCAAGATAACTTTTCACTTCCTCAACTTTATCTTCATGTACACGATAAGCTACTCCCCAAGTAATTCTCTTTAATTTTTTTTCCATTAATATTTTTCAAAATAAGTAATGAATAAAAAGAAAGAAAGAAACATCTTCTTCTCCATCTTCTTCCTTTGAAGGGATTAAAGTGACCACTCTTCCAGGTTTTTCAGGAACTCCTCGATGATCAGTACTTCCCTATTGATTATATATTCTTATCTTCTATTTTCTCCAATTTAAATTGTTTTATAATAAAGAAAGAAGAAGAATCCTACCTGCCAAAATCTTCTTTTATATCCTTTAATATATCCTACAACTCTTTAGAAAAAAAAAAACTCTCATTATTACTTATTCTCTTGATATTGTCAAAACCACCTCACCTTTCTTCATAAGCAAATCCTGCTTTCCAAACCAATGATCCATCTAATTATTAAATAAAATTAGTGAAATGAAACAAAATTTAATAGAAAAAAGAAAGAAAAAGAAAGAATAAAAGGAAGAGTAAAGAATACATCCAAAAATCCAACAATCAGGCATATTGAAACAGAAACAGAAACAGAAAAGAAACTCAGTTCTTCTAGTTGAAATTCTATGAGAAAAGAAGGTCAAATTGTTGTTTCAAGTTCAAGTGAAGCTTGCTATCAATAAAAAAAAAAATGAAAAAAAGCAATTGATTGATGAATCACTCCTCCACTTGAAAAATGATAAATCGAACTCGAAATTAGTCAATAGTTCAACTAATACCAATCTTAATGAGAAACTGTTTTTCACTTTCACTTTCACTTTACTCAATTGTTATGTAAGAAGATATTAGATTTATTATTACAGGAGATGAGCAAAATTTTGATGATCAAAGTTTTTGGGAGAAAAGATAGAATTGGTGCTTTCCCACTAACATAAATATACAAGTTATTTTAACATTAAGGACAGTTTTTTGCTATGTTACTAATTAGTAAGTATGTTCTGAAATTTGACCCTTTTAGTTTTTTCAAGATTTGGGCACAAGATTCAAATACAGAGATCTAAGATTGTTAAATGGAGGAGTTACAGCAATTTCAAGAATCTTGTGTCGAGGGAAACATTGAAAAAGTTTCCTTCAATCCTCATATCATGATGCTGCTTCCACTTATTGGACTTCGATGTGATAATTATTTGGAAATTAATAGTTCAATTTAAAAATTGGAATCATAAGACTTTAAGTTATCAAAGATTTGAATACAAAGAAAATAAATTATTTAATTGATTAAAAATATAGATATATTACAAAAATAAATAACAAATTTAACTGATCAAACGCCTTTTTTGAGAAGAATTCGAGCTAAGATTAAGTCTTCTTTTTGGTTGCTTTGTTTTATAAAAGAAAAAAGAAAAATACTAAGTTGAAGTGTAAACGAAAATAAATTAAATAAATAAAAATAAAAATAATAAAATAAATAAATAAATAAATAAAATCAACCTCCTTGGAATTTTCACTTTCCTTCTCTTTTTGATTTTCCTTTTCCTTCTCCTTCTCTTTTTCTTTCTGATTTTCCTTTTCCTTTTCTTTTTCTTTTTCTTTTTCCTTTTCCTTTTCCTTTTCCTTTTCCTTTTCCTTTTCCTTTTCCTTTTGATTTTCTTTATGCTTATTCTTTTCCTTTTCCTTTTCATTATTTATCTCTTCCTTAATTGAAGTTATTTTTTGATCACTATCTTCTTTCTTTTCTTTTAATTTTTTGCTTCCAATATTAATGTCCAACTTCTTTTTGACAACTTTTTCTTGTCCTATTTCCTTCTCTTTCTCTTTCTTATCATCCTTTTTAGATTTAAAATTTTGATTTTGAGGATTTTCAATGATTAAAACATCATCATCTTCTTCAATAGTTTCGATCTTTTCAATCTTTTCGACCTTTTCGACTTTTTCGACTTTTTCGACTTTTTCGACTTTTTCTAACTTTTCTAACTTTTTTTCAGGTTGGATTTGGATTTCTTCATTTTTTTCCCTTCGATCTTTTTCTTTCATGTAACGAAGAGTATGATTTCGAGCGTTTTCTAAGAATGCAATTTTATTTTGTTTGAACTCAGCTGCCTTTTTTTTTTTTTTTGAAAAAAAAGAATTTTAGACAAAAATAAAAAATAAAAAAGATCTAATATTTAAATTCTTACAATATCTGCCATTAATGCATCATCAGGATTAGGATCAGACATTAATAATTGAATTGATTTTAAAACTGTAGGAATATTTAATGCTGGTTTCCAAACTCCCTTTTAAAATAATCATTAATGCTTTATAAAGAAAGAGAAAAGATGAAGAAAACTTACTTTGGGTGGCATCTTTAAAACATCTAAACAAATTCTTCCTCCATCATCAATATTTGGATGATAAATTGGTGTTACAAATCTTACTTTTGGTGGTTCAAATGGATATCTAAAGAGTTTAAAGACTTTAATATTTCTTTACCTTTCTTTGAAAAAAAAAGGAAAAAAAAAGATATGTTATACCTATCAGGAACATTAATTTCAAGTTCAAAAATTCCATCTTCATAAGGAGTTTCTTTTGTCCCACTTATTTCTAAAAAAAAAGTTCAATAAAGATAAAAGTTTTTTCATAAAGAAACAGAATAACATTGCATCATTAAAATATATCAATTAAACTTACGAGCACAAAGTAAATCAAGTCTGTCATTATGAGGCCAACAAGAAATTCCTTGAGGAGGATCCGTCTCAAGAAGCACCAGCTCTCTCTTCACTCTGGTCTCTCTTTGCATTTTTCTTTTCAAATGAAGATAGTGAATAAGATATGAAAAAATTTACAATGAATGTAAAATCAAACTTTCTGAAGGATAAGAAAGCTTATTGAATTGAGAGAAGAAAGTCAGCAATTCACAAAAGTTTTGTTTGAAAAGTTGAAGAAAATCGCAAAAAAAGCGAAAAAAAAAAAACGGTTAAAATTTTTGAATCTCAAAACTGTCGAATCAATCACTGAATTCATTGAACTCAATATATAAAACAAACTCGAAATAATTTATTTATTTCTCATTTTGAAATTGAAAATAATTTTATAAAATACAAATATACAGTTTCAAAAAAAAGGAAATAGTAATGAATTCTAAAGAAGTTGACACTGTTTGATTGTTCTTTGTGAACCTTTGATCTCCAAATAGTTATCAGAAAGGAGAACAATCATTGTAAAAACAGAAGCAGCAAGAAATTCTATTATCTTATAATTTAATGATTAATGATTCAAGTTAGAAAAATAAATTAAATTTTACCAGGTAATCCAAATTGTATTCTCAGTTTTATTCTTGTTTCAATTGGATTCTTTTCAAATGATTCAAATAATTCAACAATCTTCTCATATTTTCTTTTTCTTTCTTTATTTCCCCAATCTCCTTGTTCTTTTCCCTCTCTTGCAATATCAATTGCAGTTTTTCTTTGTCCATCTTTTGCATATAAATTTATTTCTCTTCCATTTGCTAATAGATATGCAACAATTTCACTTTGTGTTTCCAAACATGCAATATGTAAAGGTGTTTGATGATATACATTTGTTTTATTTATATCAACTCTCTTATCGTTTCCTAATAATTTCACAATCTCAATATGTCCCAAGTAACAAGCAATATGAAGAGGTGTTGTATCTTTACAATAAATAGGTATTAGATCATTACATTTTGCTTGATTTAAATCCACTTCTTGGTTATTTAAGAATAATTTAACAATTTCAATGTGTTCATTATTACAAGCAATAGAAAATGGTGTATCTCCTTCATAATTTGTTTTATTTAAATCTATCCTTTCATCATTTAATAATAATTTCACGACTTCAAGTTGTCCTTCTTGACAAGCAACAAAAAAAGGTGTCTTCCCACCATTATTGACTTTGTTTATATCAATTCTTTCATCATTTAATAATAATTTTACAATTTCAATTTGTCCTTTATCACAAGAAATATAAAAAGGTGATCGATCAAATCTGTCTTGCTTCTGAACATCAACTTTTTGATCATTTAATAATAATTTCACTATTTCAAAATATCCTTCTTGACAAGCAAGAAAAAAAGGTGTGGTTTCATTCATATTTTCTTTATTGATATCCGTTCTTTGATCATTTAATAATAGCTTTACAATCTCAAAATATCCAAAATAACAAGCGAGAAAAATAGGAGTTGTTCCAGAGTTTGTTGATTGTTGAATCTTAACTCTTTTATCATTTAATAATAATTTTACAATTTCAATATGTCCTTCTTTACAAGTAACATGAAGAGGAGTTAAGCCATCACTATTTGATTTATTCACATCAACTCTTTCATCGTCTAATAATAATCTCACAACATCAATATGCCCTTTTTCACAAGCAATATAAAAAGGTGTTGTATGACCTCTTTTATTCACATCCACTCTTTCATCATTTAATAATAACTTCACAATCTCAACATGTCCTTTTTCACAAGCAATACAAAAAGGTGTTAAATCAAAAGGGTAATTGACATCAAAATGCTTATTTGCAAGACATTTTTTGACTTTTCTAACATTCCCATCTCGACAAGCATCACGAAATCTTTCTTCCATCTTGATTTCAAAAAAGAAATCAGAAAATCAGAAAAATCATCAAGTTGTTATTATTCCTCTTCTTTTTTTAAAAATTTGAGAGTGAATCTGGCCTTGATGTTGATGTTGTTATTGAATACTGAATCTTGTAATGAATCTTGAATTGATTCTTGTTTGACCTGCTTGACTTCTCTTATTGTTTATTTATTGATGTAAGTATGCTTTCAATATTTTTTTTTAAAAAAAACAAACAAAATTACTTTTTGATGTTGAGAGTGAATCTGGCTTTGATGTTGCTGTTGTTGTTCTTATTGATTTTTGAGTTTTGATTGTTTGGTTGCGTTAGAATCAAAACAATCAAAATAAAACACGTGTTTTTCGTCATTCTGTAAAGGTATAAATAGTTCGAAAACAAAAAAAAAAAAAAAAAAAGGAAAAAAAAAAAAAAAAAAAAA
>Ga0209960_1002346_pt1 | contig 19226 bp, 18 predicted proteins | sample ThiBiot_500_plan_2_FD_183947 | JGI IMG/M metagenome (GOLD analysis project Ga0209960, IMG submission 183947) | Wastewater bioreactor microbial communities from Cape Town, South Africa - Thiocy_expt_500_plan (SPAdes) | ecosystem: Engineered > Bioreactor > Thiocyanate-remediating >...
TTGATGTATTACTATTTGAAATGGTATAAAAAAAGCGACAAAAATGCCGCTTTCAATATCCGATTAATAGTCTTTACTGCTTCTCTTCGGCTCTCTCACTTCCGGCCATTTTACTACAGCTCCTTTATCATCTGTTGGCATTACACGTTTCTCTCTGCTTACAAATTCCGGGTCTTCTGACGCCATATAAGCTAAAGTTGCAGTCAGAATCACATTATTTTTCAATTCATCAAAAATGATTTTGTCATAAGTATCCTTGGTTGTGTGCCAGGTGTAACCGAAATAACCCCAGTTAAGTGAACTCAACGAAAATCCTGGAACGCCAGCTGCCACAAACGATGCGTGGTCAGAACCGCCACCGCCAGGCATTCCGGGGAAGTTAGTTTTAATCTGGTCTTTTACTTTTTTAGGTGCAGCATCCAGCCATCTTCCAATGTAAGCATAAGAATCCTTGAAACCCTGTCCGCTGATGTCAACCACTCTACCTGTTCCGTTATCCTGATTGAAAACCGCCTGCACACCTTTGATAATTTCAGGATTGTCAGCTACAAAACCTCTTGAACCGTTCAGACCTTGCTCTTCACTTCCCCAAAGTCCAACTACAATGGTTCTTTTTGGATTAGGATAATATTTTTTAAGGATTCTCATGGTTTCCAGCATTGTCAAAGTTCCCGTTCCGTTATCAGTTGCACCTTGTGCACCGTCCCAGGAATCGAGGTGTGCGGAAAGAATCACGTATTCGTTAGGCTTTTCTGAACCTTTTATCATTCCGATGGTGTTGAAAGATTTAGCTTCCGGCAAAACTTTGGATTGTGTATCCACTTTGATTCTCGGTTTTGCACCTTTTTCCGCCATTCTGTACAACATTCCGTAATCTTCCAGATCGATGTCGAACATTGGAATTGTTTTCGTTTTAGCGCCGAAAATACGATTGGTGCTATGGATTCCTGTCCAGTTGGAAATGGCGATTCCTGCTGCTCCGGCTTTCTCTAAAGCTTCTGGCAAGGTTGTATTATCATACCCTATATTCTTGATATAATCTGCGAAATCTTTTTTAGCCTGTTCTTTTTCAGCTTTCAGTTTGTCATATAATTCGGGGGTTGCAAATTCTTTGATTTGCTCATCTGAACGTCCGATTTTCTGATATTGCGCCATTAAAACAATTTTACCTTTTGCAGAAGGCAACCATTTATCAAACTCGGTTTTGGAAGATACTTTTGGAAGAATCACCACTTCTGCTTCTACCGCTTTTTTAGTTGCCGGACTCCACGCTAATTGGGTTGCAGATAAGGTTTTGGTTCTTGGATAAACCAAATCTACGTGTGTTGTTCCGCGTTGCCAGCCTTTCCACGTTCCGAATTGCTGAAGATTAGCTTCGATTCCCCAAGATTTTAATTTATCGGCTGTGTAATTGTTAGCGGCTAACATTTCAGGTGTTCCAACCAATCTCGGTCCGATTTCGTCTAAAAGTTCATAAGCCATATCTTCCAGCTGAGAATTGTTATTGGCTTCGTTGACAAAACTTTGAACGATTGGATTGAGTTTTTCTTCGGATTTGGTTTGAGCAGTGACTAGAGTGATTTGCGCTGCAAAGAAAATTGCAGACATTGTGACAAATGAGTTTCTCTTCATATCTTTTATTTGATTCCGATAAAGATAAGGATTATGTCACGGAATAAAAAAACGCCTCAATATTGAGACGTTATATTTTACCATAGAATGCATGCAGCCCGACTTGAGCGGAGCTCCTTTTTACGCAACGTAGTGTAGTGAAAAGAGCGGGAGCGGAAGGCGGATTAAGCTGCCCAAATTATTATTTTATGGATTGGTCGAGAAAATAGATGCGTTGGCAATCATTGCTCTGCGGTTCATTTTCAGGATATCTCTCACCCACTCTGCAAAGTCCTCCGGCTGAAGAACCTTGTCCGGATTACCGTCCGTCAAACCACCATTGATGCTCATATCGGAAGCAATGGTACTCGGTGTCAGCGTAATCACACGGATATTCTGCTTTCTCCATTCTGCCATCATCGATTGCGAAAGAGAAACGACAGCCGCTTTGGAAGCCGCGTATGCCGACATATTCGGCCCGCCTTTAAGACCTGCTGTGGAAGCAACATTCACGATGTCACCTTGTCCTTTTTCTTTCAAAAACGGATAAACCGCTTTGGCTGTGTAATAAACGCCGAAAAGATTGGTTTTAATCACTTGTTCCCAAACATCCGAAGCCATTTCCTCGATGCTTCCAAAGTCACCGATTCCTGCATTGTTGACCAAAATATCGATTCCGCCTAATTCGTTTGCTAAAGATTCGATTCCTGCTTTTACTTCCAATTCGTTATCAACACTGAAAACCGCGTAAGCTACTTTCACGCCGGTTTGTTTCAGTTCGTTAACTGCTATTTTGAGATAATTTTCGTTTCTTCCCGTGATACCAACGTTCACACCTTCATTGGCAAGAATCTGAGCTACAGCTTTTCCAAGTCCTCTTCCACCGCCAGTGATAATGGCATTTTTACCTTTTAAATTCATAATCTGTTTCATTAAATTTCGAGGTGCAAAATTACCAAACACACGTTTAAAATCCGAATAAAGTCTTATGATTTAATACAAGTTTATCATTGAGGAATTCAATTGGTTGTATTGATTTCTCGCAAAGACGCGATTTGAATTAATCTTAAAGGAAATAAAAAGTCGCAAATTTTCCTTTGCGACTTTGTAAGATTTGAATTGTAATATTTAGCGACTTTGCGATAAAATTATTCGCCTTTTAATTGGTCAGGAATGTTAGTCGTAATGAAATTGATTCCTTGATTTTTAAGTTCTTCGTAAATTTTGATATCATTCACAGTCCAGGAATTGGTAATCAAACCAAGCGAATTGGCTTCCGAAATCCACGTCGGATTTTTCTCGAAAACGCTGTAATGGTAATCCAATCCGTCCAAACCTTCGGCTTTGATTTGCTGCGGCGAGAGATTGCCTTCAAGATACTGAACTTTGGCAGACGGATTTTGTTTCTTGATTTCTTTACAAATATTAAGACTGAATGAGATATAATCGCTTTGGCTGTCAAGTCCGAGGTCTTTTACCGTTTTCAGAACTTTGGTAACGATTTCGTTTTCACGTTCTTTGGATTTGGTTGGTTTGATTTCGATGATTAATTTGACGGAAGAATCTTTTTTACCTTGTTTCAGATAATCTTTCAAGGTTGGGAGTTTTTCTCCGTTGGATAATTTCAGCTTTCTTAAATCAGAAAAATCAGTCTCCGAGATTTCCATTTTCCCGTGATGTTCATCGTGATTGACAACCAATTTTCCATCTTTGGTCATATGAATATCAAATTCGGAACCATAAACTTTCAATTTTTGAGCATTTTCTAAAGCTCTGATAGAGTTTTCCGAAGTTTTTGGTTGTGTATTCCAGAAACCTCGATGGGCGATGATTTGAGTTTGAGCGTTGATAAACATAGTAGTGGCTAGGGATAAAATGCAAAATACGTTCTTCATTTTTCAATTTTTAGGATGACTAATTTAGTCAATTATTATTAAGGCTTCGAGAACCTCAGCCTGACAGCGTTTAGACATTTCGATAGTTCGTCAAGCTCACTACAGGCTTCAATCAATGTGACAACAGTTGTCATCCTGAAGCTCTCGAAAGATAATCAATTAGATTCTCGAAGTGTCTAAATTTATAATTTTCTTGGTTGTAAACTTTGATGTTTTGGTTATTTTTGCTTTAAATAAATTTTCCCAATGTCCGAAAACATTCAGCAAAAGATAGAATCCCTGAGAGAAGAACTTCATCAGCATAATTACAGTTATTATATTTTGGATGAACCTTCGATTTCTGATTTTGAATTCGATGCTAAACTCAAAGAACTGCAGGAGCTGGAAACTGCGCATCCTGAATTTTTTGATGCCAACTCTCCTACTTTGCGTGTTGGTGGCGGAATTACAAAGAATTTCCCGACCGTCCAGCATCAGTACAGAATGTATTCTCTCGACAATTCCTATGATTTTGACGACCTAGAAGACTGGGAAAAACGAATCATCAAAACAATTGATGAGCCTGTAGAATTTGTAGCCGAATTGAAATATGACGGTGCTTCGATTTCCATTCTTTACGAAAACGGAAAATTGTCGCAGGCCGTAACACGTGGAGACGGTTTTCAGGGTGATGAAATCACTAATAATGTAAGAACGATTTCTGATGTTCCTCTGACCTTGAAAGGTGATTTTCCTAACAGATTTTTTATCCGCGGCGAAATTTATCTTACCAGAAAAAACTTTGATAAAATCAATAAAGCTCGTGAAGAGGAAGGTTTGGATTTGTTTATGAATCCGAGAAATACCGCTAGTGGAAGTCTGAAAATGCAGGATTCCGGTGAGGTGAGAAAACGTGGATTGTCGGCCGTTTTGTATCAATATATTTCGGATGAATTTCCGGCAGATACCCATTGGGATATCCTTGCTAAAGCCAAAAACTGGGGTTTCCGGGTTTCGGAAGACCAGGCGAAATTGTGTAAAACATTGAATGAAGTAAAAGATTTCATCATATTTTGGGATACGGAAAGACACCAATTACCTTTTGAAATTGATGGCATTGTTTTGAAAGTTAATTCATTAAAACAACAAAGACAATTGGGTTATACAGCCAAATCGCCACGTTGGGCAATGGCTTATAAATTCAAGGCTGAAAAGGTGGAAACTGAACTTTTGAGCGTTTCTTATCAAGTTGGAAGAACCGGCGCTATTACGCCCGTTGCGAATCTGAAGCCTGTTCTGCTGGCTGGAACAACAGTAAAGCGCGCGTCTCTTCACAACGAAGATATTATCAAAAAACTGGATTTGCACGAGCACGATTTTGTTTACGTAGAAAAAGGCGGCGAAATTATCCCCAAGATTGTGGGTGTAAATGTTGAGAAGAGAACGCTTTTGCAAACCCCAATCGAGTATATCAAAAACTGTCCGGAATGTGGAACTGAACTGGTAAAAATCGAAGACCAAGCGATCCATTTTTGTCCGAATGAGCTGCATTGTCCGCCACAAGTAGTGGGAAGAATGATCCATTATGTTTCCAGAAAAGCTTTGAATATCGAGAATCTTGGTGGAGAAACGATTGAGCAGCTTTATCGCGAAAAATTGGTTGAAAATCCCGCTGATTTTTACACATTGACAAAAGAGCAGCTTCTTCCACTTGAAAGAATGGCTGAAAAATCTGCTCAAAATATTCTGGACGGGATTGAAAAATCGAAAGATATTCCTTTTGAGAAAGTGCTTTACGGAATCGGTATCAAACATGTTGGGGAAACGGTGGCGAAGAAATTGGTCAAGAATTTTTCTACGATTGATGAATTGAAAAATGCGACTTTGGAAGAACTTTGCCAGGTTGAAGATATCGGAATGAAAATCGCAGTCAGCATCACTGACTTTTTCCAGAATTCTGAAAATATCCTGATGATTGAACGTTTGAAATCTTACGGTATTCAATTGGAAAAAGGCGAAAACACGAATGAAGTTTTGTCCAATGTTTTGGAAGGAAAAACTTTCCTTTTCACAGGGAAATTGTCACTTTTCACAAGAGAACAGGCGGAAGAAATGGTGGAAAAACACAATGGAAAAAACATCTCTGCCGTTTCAAAAAACCTCAATTATCTGGTGGTTGGAGAAAAAGCCGGAAGCAAACTAAAAAAAGCCCAAGATATCGGAACAATTACAATTCTGGATGAACAGCAGTTTTTGGATTTGATTGGATAAAAAGAAACAAGAATAAAGAGAAAAGATTAAAGAATTTTGATTAGCTGGACAAACTTTGTTGATTATATTGAATGTTGAAAAAAGTACAAATCCCTAGCCCTGATGGGAACGACATCCTTTTTTGACATTGCGGGGAAAAGTTCTACAGATTGCTTCACTTCGTTTGCAATGACAAAAAAGATATAGTGGACAGCAGGTTCCCGGCTCCTAAAAATTAATTTTCTGATGAGAAATGAGATTGAAAATAAACTGATAAACAAGAATACCAAACCGACGAGTATGCGGATTTTGGTGTATGATTTCTTGGATTCTCAGGATGTGGCTTTGTCTTTGTCGGAGATTGAGAATCAGTTTGAAAATGCCGATAGAATCACGATTTACAGAACACTGAAAACGTTTGAGGAGAAAGGAATTGTTCATAGCATCCAAGAAAACAACACCACAAAATATCGGCTTTGCGAGGACGATTGCAACGAAAATACACACAGCGACAGGCATCTGCATTTCTACTGCAAAATCTGTAAACAGACGTCCTGCAAAGAGAATGTGACGTTTGCAGACCACCTGAATCTCGGTTTCCGAATAGATGAAGTTCGGTTTTTTGCGAAAGGGATTTGCGAAAACTGTCTTGATGAAACTTTGCAATAGTGTTGCAATTTCCACAGCTTTAATTTTGTACAAAAATCAGCTATGGAATTATTGATCAAAATCTTTTTACCCACTTATTTTATTCTATTTTTCGGGATTTCTTTTGTTGCGAAAACGATTATTGTTGCCAGAAGAATCAAGAAAAACCCTTTGGTTTTGCCCCAGGACGAAAGTGCTTATGCGCTGGTTGGAAATTATTTTAAACTTTGTCTGGCTGGGATTTTCTTGTATGTTATTTTGTTTCCGTTTTTGTCGGAAAGTTCTTTCCTTCCTATTGATTCCCTTGATATTGATTGGTTTAAATTTGTCGGATTAACCTTGATGTTATTGGCTTTGATTTGGACGATTGTTGCTCAGAATCAAATGAAGGATTCTTGGAGAATCGGGATTGATAACGATATGAAAACTGAATTGGTAACTTCCGGATTGTTCTCTATATCCAGAAATCCTGTTTTCCTGGGAATGATTATGAGTCTTGTCGGACTTTTCTTGGTTACGCCGAATGCTTTCTCTCTGTTGTTTTTGACTCTTGGTTATGTTTTGATTCAGGTTCAGATAAGATTGGAAGAGGAATTTCTCTATAGACAACATGGGGAAAAATATTTGGATTATTTGATTAAAGTAAGAAGATTGATATAAAAAATGCTCCAGATTTGGAGCATTTTATTTATTGATTCTTCTTCAGCCATTCCAATCTTCTCTGGTCCGGCAAATGTTTGACAGAGAAATTTTCAAACGTCGCTTTGAAGCCATTGCCATCCGGACTTGCAGCCATAAAACCGACCTGAACAGGCATATTGTTCTGCAGATAAGCGTTCCGCATCATTACATAATCTTTGTCATCGAATGAGTAGAAAATTTCCACAGCATCCAATCTTCTGACGGCTTTGATCCAGACAAATGGCGGCGTTTTCTCCAAAACAATTACGCTCCAGTCGCTGGTTTTGTGTGTTACAACTGTACTGAGATTGAATTTCCCATCAACGAACTCAACGCCGGCTTTGATGTAATTCTGTTCATCAATTCTAAGCATCAGTCCCATTTGGTCAAATCGGGCTTTGTAATCGCCAGTGATTTTGACTTTGGCTTCAAACTCACCGCCATAAGTGCTGTAATAAAAAGGCGCATCATCTACCGTGAAACCGTAATGCGAAATCCGCCAGTAATCGCTTTGTGGCGTGACAGTCATTGTGAGTTTTTTGTCTTTGATTTCCCATTGGGAAGGCTCATTGAACCAGGTCATCTTTTCCAGAGATTGTGCTTTTATTTGGAAAAGAGCCAACATCAGAATTGATGCTAATATAATTTTCTTCATTATTAATATAATTTTAAACGCAAAGTTTTTTAGTTTGATTCAATGCAGTAACCGTCACAAAGACGTTTCACTCATCAATGTCAAGTAGTTATATTAAACCACAAAAGACACAAAAGAAATTCAGATGGTTATTAGTTTGGATTATAAGAAAATATGAACTTTTAAATATTTCTGAACTCGTACTTTAATGCCTTTTGTGGTTTTATTTTCATATTTCCCTGATGACTTTACAAGGATTACCGACAGCCAGAACATTGGCAGGAATATCTTTTACAACAACGCTACCTGCGCCAATGACAGCATTATCGCCAATGGTAACACCAGGAAGGATGCTGCAACCTGCGCCAAACCAAACGTTATTGCCGACTGTAATGGGTTTTGCATATTCCAGGCCTGCGTTTCTGGTTTCTACATCCAAGGGATGATTGACCGTGTAGAACCCACAATTAGGCGCAATGAATACATTATCTCCGAAAGTCACTTTAGCACAATCGAGAATCACGACATTGACATTGGTGTAGAAGTTTTCTCCGATTTCTATGTTGTAGCCATAATCGCAGTAGAAAGGCTGCTCTATCAGGAACATTTTCCCTGTTTTGCCGAATAGTGTTTTGATAATGCCTTTTCGCTCCTTCATTCTGGACGGCTGAATCTGATTGTAGTGGAAGCACAAATCCTTACCTCGCTGTCTTTCCTCCACCAGTGCTGCATCATTCGCATCGTATAATTCACCGGAGAGCATTTTCTCTTTTTCGTTAAGATTATTCATTGTATTTTTACATATTAGCAAGGCAAATTTAGGCGCTTAACTATCAATAATCAATACTGATAAATAACCATTTTTGATTTAAAATAAAAAAGACCAAACAAGTAATGAATCCATTCGATAGAATTTTCAATCTTAAAATAAAACTAATCTTCCCAGTTATCATGTTTCTTGTAAATAACTGGTCTTCTGCCCAGACAAAATACCAGAAAGATTTCAATGAATTTTGGACAGATATCAATGATAATTACGCCTATCTTGACCAACAAAATATTGATTGGAAAAAAGTGAAGGAAATCTACGAGCCTCAATCTTCTAGGATTTCCAATGATGACGAATTCATTACATTTATGGAAAATGTTTTAAACGAATTGTACAACGGGCATTCATCCTTAAATACCAATCTACCAAATTCCAACAGATTAGTCCCTTCCGGATCGGATTTGTATCTCGAAAAAGTTGGCAATAAATTCATTATTAAGGATCTCAGAAAAGGATTTGGGGCTGATTTGGCAGGTTTAAAAATCGGAATGGAAGTTACCGCTTACAATGGAAAGCCTGTTGATGAACAACTGAAAAAATTCCTGCCAAAATTTACAATCCAACATAATCAAAAGATGTATCAATATGCCATTGATATGCTGTTTGCAGGAACTCACGATATTAAAAGAGAAATTACAGTTGTCGAGAACGGAAAATCGAAAACTTTTTTTCCCATCGCCTATGGAAACAGTAATTAACTGATTTTCAGTAAGATTCTGAATGATACTACTGCCTATATCAAAATCAATAATTCTTTGGGAAACAACAATCTCATTGCAGAATTTGATAAAACATTGGATAGCTTTTTCCAGTTCAAAAATCTGATTATTGACTTGACTGAAACTCCTAGTGGCGGCAATTCTACTGTTGCAAGAGCGATAATGGGACGATTCACCAATCAGATTTTGCCTTTTCAGGTGCATGAGTTTGATGAAAAAGATTTTGAAACCAAAAGACATTGGGAAGAATACGTGACACCACGCAAAACAACTTATAATGGTAAAGTTTATATTCTGGTTGGACATTGGACGGGAAGCATGGGCGAAGGGATGGCAATTGGTTTTGACGGAATGAAAAAAGCCAAAATAATCGGAACCAAAATGGCTGGTTTGCTTGGCGCAATCTCTAACTTCCAAATGACCGAAACCAAAATTGGATTCCAGTTTCCGACAGAGAGATTATATCATATCAATGGAACACCAAGAGAAAATTATGTTCCTGAAATCCTGACCAAAAATATCGAGGAAACACTTCAAAAAGCGCGAGAGATTAAATAATTATTGATGAAGAATATCCAGTCTGATTTGAATGAGCAATTGTTGCAACAGGATTTTGTTCCCGAAACAGAGCAGTTGCAGCTGGAGCGATGTCAGATAATGGCTCAGAATTTTGTGGAACTTGAAAACGGCATCGCTATTCTGAGTGACCTCAAGAATAATAAAAGCTATATCTATTCCGGCAAAATGGCAGATGAATTGAATATCTTCAGGAATCAGAATCAGCTTGAAATCGAAAGCATCTGGGAGGATGAACTGTTCACCGTGTTGAATGCTGACGATGTTTTGCATAAGCATATCCTGGAACTTCAGTTTTTGCAGTTTATTAAAACGGTTCCTTTTAATCAGCGAAAGGATTTTTCTGTCATTAGCAGATTAAGATTGGCGCAGGGTAAGAAATCGTTGATCCATAAGATGTTTTATTTTTCAGATGTGCATCATAAGAATATTGAACTAGCGCTTTGCCTTTATCATTTTGATTTTCTTCCTTCCTCAGATTATACCGGTATGATTATCAACACGACGGATGGCAGCATTATTCAGCAGACCGAAGTGGAGAATTCTAATTTCCTTTCTGTCCGTGAGAAGGAAATCCTGAACATGATCCAATTGGGAAAAAAGAGTAAAGAAATAGCGGATATCCTCTTTATCAGCATCAATACCGTGAACCGGCACCGACAAAACATCCTTGAAAAGATGCGGGTTTCTAACACTACAGAAGCCTGCACACTCGCCTCTAAACTGAGGTGGATTTGATTTTAAGTTTAGTTTTTTTAGCAGAAACAGATTTGCGGCTGCGCATGGAATCACTCATGGCCGAGCAGTGAAGAAGCAAAGGCTACGCAGCGAATGACCAACCGATGCGCAGGGATCTTACATGAATAATTTCCGGACAATCAGGTTGGTCAGAAATTCTGTAACAAATTATTTATCACCTGTCACCTCCTTTAGGTTTTCGTCCTTCATCTTGGCTTCGATTTTTTCGGCTTTAAGACTCTGCCTCATGTAGCCGAACAGGCTCATATACCAGTTGGCAATCCATACCAGTGAGAAAAATGCCAGGAGGTAACCCCGCCAGTCATCATATAAAAGCTGAAATTTTGTAATAATTAAAAAAATAATGCTGATGTAATGGCTGAAGCAGTACTCGCAAGTGAAAAGATAAAAGAATTTTTTCTTGGCAATAGATTGTGTACTGCCACAGATTTTTTGACAATATTCCCTGGGTTCGCGAAAGATCTCCTCGTGCGTGACTGTCCATGCGATGCAGGCTATGGGAATGGCAATCAGGAAAAGATATATTATTTGAGATAAAAGAGGCGTCATAACATTGATTTGAACTGGATTGTAGTTAACTAACATTAAAATCAATGCCAAAAAAACTCAGAACCAATCAAGATTCTGAGTTTCTAACAAATAACTAAAAAATAAACTAATGAACCGAGCTTAGGTCGATTTTTTCGCCTTTGCCTTTTCTTTCCCGTACGAACAAAACGAACGGAATGCATATGAGGAACATCAATCCCAAATAAAGAAAAACGTCCATATAAGATAACACGGTTGCCTGTTTGGTTACCGAGAAATCGAGCATCTGGTAAGCAGCATTCAATGCTTTATCAGGTGTGTAGCCCTTCGCTATAAAACTAGCTTTGAGCGCAGCCACTCTCTGCTGAACATCAAAATCGTTGACATCCAGGTGCGCCACAAGATTGCTCCTGTACAGCTCGCTCTTATTGGCGATAAAAGTTGTAATAGCAGCAATACCGAATGAACCGCCCAGCTGGCGCATCATGCCTGTGAAAGCAGCACCCTGTCCAATCTCCGGACCTTTCAGCGTGCTCAGAGACAATGATGTAATTGGTATGAACAATAGCCCCAGTCCCATTCCCCTTACAATCAGCATCCAGAAGAAGGCATCCTTCCCTGTGTCGGGTGTCAAAATCTTATAGCCCCAGAAACTGTAGATGAAGAATATCAACAAGCCCAATGCCACCAGAATCTGCTGTTTTGCACCTTTGGTCAGCAATTTTCCGATGATCGGCATCATAAAAGCGGTTGTCAAGGCTGCCGGAATCATCAATGCACCTGATTGCAATGCCGTCCAACCCAGAATACTTTGTGTATAAAGCGGGACAATAAATGTAGAACCATATAAACCGAATCCCAAAATGAATGACATCACTGTTCCGATCCTGAGATTTCCGTTTTTAAGAACTCGGAGCTCTACAATCGGGTATTTGAAGGTGAGTTCCCGCCATATGAACAGGACAAATCCTACAACGGCCGTAATGGTCAATGCAACAATGGCTTTACTCGCAAACCAATCATCCTCGTGTCCTCTCTCCAAAATGTATTGCAAAGAACCTACGAATGCAGCCAGTAATCCAATTCCAATCCAATCGACATCCGAAGCCGAACGTTTCTCGGAATATCTAGGGCTTTTCACAAATTGTAAAGTCAATAATGTGGCAATAATTCCCAAAGGAATATTGATGTAAAAAATATAAGGCCAGCTGTAGTTATCTACAATATAGCCTCCCAACGGCGGACCAAGTGTTGGGCCGATAATAACACCCAACCCATAGATAGCCTGGGCCATACTTCTTTTTTCGATAGGATAAGATTCCGTAATGATGGTTTGTGAAGTTACCAAAAGTGCTCCACCACCAATTCCCTGACACAAACGGAAAAATACCAGCTCCCAAATATTGGTCGCATTACCGCAGAGAAAAGAGAAAACTGTGAATATGATGACAGATGCCGCAAAGTAATTTCTACGCCCAAACTGCTGAGACAGCCAGCTCGTCATCGGAACAATAATCACGTTACCGATAGCATAAGCCGTAATCACCCAGCCTACTTCGGATAATGTTGCTCCAAGGTTACCTTTCATCTCATTCAGCGCCACATTCACAATCGTGGAGTCCACAATTTCCAGAAGCGCGCAAACGATGGCGGTAATAGTAATAATTACCCTGCGAAATCCATATTCTACTAATGAATCGTCTTGCATAATTTTTTAGATTTAGGTTTTAGGGATATGGTCATAGCGAAAAGTATATTAAACCAATATTTAAAACCTTATTACTAATACTTCTATTTTAGAGAAACGACAGTTTGAACATTCATCCCGACACGAAGTTTTTTCATAATATCCGGGTTAAGATTGTCGAAAGTGATTTTAACAGGAAGTCTCTGAACAACTTTCACAAAGTTACCGCTTGCGTTATCCGGTGGAAGCAATGCAAATGCAGAACCTGTTGCGGGAGAAAATGAACTGATGGTTCCTTGGAATTTTTGGTCAGGATAAGCATCGATTTCGATTTCTACTTTCTGCCCTTCCACCATTTTCTCCACCTGAGTTTCTTTATAATTGGCGACTACCCATTTCTGATTGCTCATCACCAGACTGAACAGCTGTGAACCAGCCTGGATAAACTGCCCAACCTGAACCGGAATTTTAGATACATAACCACTTTCTTTAGCTGTTATCACTGTATAAGAAAGATTCAGTTTTGCATTTTCGACATCCACTTGTCTTTGTTTTAATTGAGAGTTAGCAATTCCGATATTCTGATAAGTGGCATTAGATTGTGAGGTCACCACGCCAGTCTGAACATTCGCCTGGTTTTTCTGGTCCACAAGAACCTGAAGTTGTTTTTGGGCTGACTGATAAGCAGCCAAAGCTTGCTCATACTGTTGCTGCGTAATAGAATGATCCTTTACCAGTTCAGAATATCTTTTCATATCCTGCTCGGTTCTCCAGACATTGACTTTAGCCGCTTCGATTTGAGCATTTGCGGTTTGAACTGCCGCTCTTGAATTTCCGATTCCCGTTTTTGCTGCTTCAGAACCAGCATGTGCTGATGCCACATTGCTCTGTGCTGTTCCCAAAGCTGCTTCAGCCTGCTCCAATGCCATTGTTTGGTCTCTGTTATCGAGAACGACAAGCGTATCTCCTTTTTTCACAAATTGATTGTCTTTTACTTTTACTTCAGCGATATAGCCTGAGATCTTAGAAATAACCGGACTGATATCTGCCGCGATTTGTGCATCGTCCGTTTCTTCGTGAGCCTGACTGTATTGATATTCTCTCACGCCGAAGAAAGCACCTGCTAAAATTGCAACTATTAATACGATGTAAAAAACAGGGCTTTTTTTCTTTTTTGCAGGAATCTCTCCTTGTTCGAATTTTATATTGTCTTGTGCCATTATTATTTGTTTAAAGTTTTTTGTTCTGAGTTTAAATTTTATTTATTATTGATTACCATTAATGACTCCTGCTGTCTGTAATAGTTTTTTGTGAGCCAGAGCTGCATCCGCTTTAGAAGTCACAACATTGACATTAGCTGTGATTTTTGCCGTATCAGCATCCAGAAGGTTGGTAATAGTTTCCAGGCCGTTGTTATACTTATTAAGTGTGATTCTGTAATTTTCTTCTGCCTGTTCCAAAGCCCTTTGATAAACATCTATTTTTTTGTGGGCATAAAGATCATTCTGATAATCGCGTTTCACTTCCAGCGTCACATTATCATTCAGTAAGTCATTGCTTGCAGCCAATTCCTGTTCTCTAGCTTTGGACTGCATCAGACTCGAATTCTTTTTCCAGATATTGGATAGATTATAAGAAATCCCGACTCCGACATTCACTGCATTAGTAATGGTCAATAGTTTCGGAATATCCGCCGCAACGTAACCGCCTGTAAAAGCTAAAGAAGGAAGATTTTCCGCCTTAGCAGCTTTAGTTCCCAGCGCTGCCGCTTTTCTCTGGTAATCCAAAGCCTGGATATCTTTTCTGTTCTCTCTTGCCAGATTCAGGTAATAATCATCCGGTTTCGCAAGATCATCTGCTCCTATATAATTAGAATCAACCTCAATTTCCGTATTGTCAGGAAGTCCCAAAAGCAAATCCATATTGATATTGGCAATGCTGAAATTATTCTCAGCTTCCATTAGCTGCAATTCGATATTTGAGGTCTGCAGCTGAGCTTTGAGTCTGTCATTTTTAGCAATCACACCGTTGTTTTCCAGCTTGATGAAGGATTGATCTCTTTTCTGCGATGAACCCAGATTTTCCTTCAACAATTTCACGACTTCCGATGCCTTGAAAAGATTGTTATAGGCTTGAGAAATATTATAGGCAATCGCATTCTTATCGTTTTCAGAATTCAGCTTCGATGCTTCTACAAGATATTCCGCAGATTGGATTCCGTACCTGATTCTACCGCCAGAATAGATAGGAACAGAAAGGTTGGCTGAACCGTAAAGCACATTGCTAACCTTGGGTCCGCCGCCTGACATTCCGGGAATTTTAAGATCAACATTCGGTTCAAGAGGAAGATACATATAACTTCCGGAAACTTTGAGCTCAGGTAATTGTTTGTTCTTTGCTTCCAAAAGGTTCGCGGTAGACTCTTCTATTTTTGCTTGATCTATCTTTAGATTTTTGCTGTTTTCTATTCCTAATTTCACAGCTTCTTCCAGACTTAACACTCGTTTTTCCTGAGCAGAAACCGAGTAGAAGGTCCCAACAATTAATGCTGTTGTTAAAAATTTATTCACTGTATTATTTATTGTTAAGGTTTGAGTAATGTTATTCTTCTTTGTAGCCGACCATTGCTCTTACAATAGCCTTCACATGGCTTCTGACTTCCTGGAAATATTGATTTTCGTAATGTTTGTCATCAAAATCAGGAATGTGTTTTTTCAGATATTCTTTATACAATTTCATCCCGTGCATGGCATTGAATATTGTTCCGGAAATAGTACACTGCAGAAGATGATAGGAAGGTTTTACTGTGAAAATCCCTTTTTTCAGCCCTTGCTCTATAATCTTTTGGTTGATTTCTATGTAATTGATTTTCGAATCCTTAAGAAAACTCTGGATATTTTTGTTTTGACTAATAACTTGCTGCGTGTGAACCAGTAAAAAGAAATCTCTCAATCTCTGAACACGGTTCACAAAATTGTCAATAAAAGCATCAATTTTCTGGATTTCGTTCAGATCATTATTTTCCAAAATATTCTTGGCGAAATTAAGTCCTTCTTCCATTCTCCACTTGAACAGTTCTTCCATCAGATTTTCCTTAGAACCGAAGTAATACGAAATCATCGAAACATTTACTTTTGCTTTCGTTGCAATATCTCTTACAGAAGTTCCATTATAACCATTGGCAGCAAAGAGTTTCTCTGCAACCATCATAATATGTTCTTCTTTTGTTGGCATAATTAACTTTTTGACGACGCAAAGTTAAATCAAAACAATCATTCAATCAAACATTTGTTTGATTAATTTTTTATTAAGAATACATTGAATTTGTCTATAATTTCAAAACCTTGATTAACAGAAGAATATTTTCAATAGAAATTCTCTAGAAATGAATGTTTATAGCAATAAAATGGAAATACGGTGAGCTCCGTAAGAGCGAACCTATTCAATACTTGAAAAATGATCAAAAGATGATCAATTTTTACAAAATAGCAAAAATCAATTAGCAGATTTATGAATATATCTTGTCAATTTTATTCCCATATCCGTAAGGACAATCTTAGAATTGGCATTTCTGGAAATGTGATAAGACGCATCTGTAATTTCTTCAACAATAGAAACGATATTCGCTCCATGAATGAATTTGGAAAATGAGCTCCAATTGAAATTTCCTTCACTGAGTTTCTTATAAACAAGATTATCATTTCCGTAATTCTGAAGCATGGCCAGACGGAAAATCTCAATGCAATAATTAAGAAATTTCATTTGCTTTTCGCGATTCCAATCGGAGATTTGACGTGCCCATTTTACGATTTCTCTTAGAACTTCGGGTTTTTTTTTGGCCTGAAATGCATTTCGAACCCACTGAATGAACAACGTTTCGAATTCCGAAGCACCTTCATTATTTTCCGAAAGTGATTTAGCAAGATTCCAATCACCTTGTGCCTGATAAGCAATTTCTTTTGCTGATTCATGATTTTGAAGACTTGTTAAAATGTCTTCATCACTGATTCTCGGGACATTAACGATCTGACATCTCGATAAAATCGTTGGCAAAATATCATTGGTACTAGGAGCACAAAGAATGATGAACGTATTCTTTGGGGGTTCTTCCAGGAATTTCAGGATTTTGTTGGCTGCTGCGTCATTCATTTTGTCGGCTCTCCAGACAATCAGAATTTTACTTCCGCCTTCAAAACTTTTCAGATTGAATCTTTGCCCGATATCTTCCGCTTCGTCAGCAGAAATGAAGAATTGCTTGTTCTCAGATTCCAGAAAACTTGTCCAGTCATCAAAAGAAGAATAAGGATTTTCCAAAACCATTTCCCGGAAATTGTCGAAAAAACGTTTACTCAGCGAAACATTCTTCTCAGAAAAAACCGGAAAACTGAAATGCAGATCGAGATGATTGAGATTCTCAACCTTATGAACAGATGCAGGGTTTTCCTTTTCAAAAATCTCCCTGGCCATAGCCAAAGCCAAAGGTAAAACACCAAAGCCCTCTTCTCCTACAAAAAGCTGCGCATGCCCTACTCTGGAATCCTGAATACTATCCCGTAAAAGATTTTTGATGGATTGCTGACCAATAATCTGTTCCCATTTCATATGAGCAAAGATAATATTTTCGCCAGAAGTCGGAAGTTGAATATCAGAAGTTTTTTCCGGAAATTACATAAAAAACAAATTATCTTATATCCTATCCAAATTATCGGGAAATAACATCAATCTATCGCAAGTACTTAACAAACTTTAACCCAAATATATTTTTGCAATTCATTATTAATTAAGATATTTGCGCATTGAAATTTTAAAGGATGAAGAGAATTTTTGTTTTATCATCATTGGTAGCAGGATATTTCCTAAACGCTCAGAGTATCGGTAACTCGCCATACGGAGCTTATGGAATTGGAGATGTAAAATATGATAACACAGTCGATATTAGCTCTATGGGAGGTATTTCCACAGCTTATATTTGGGATTTTAATAACAATTTTAATTTCCGAAACCCAGCTGCAAACACCAATCTGGAACTCACAACTTTGAAAGTTGAAGGTACAAACGAGAATAATTATTATAAGTCTGATTATAATAATATGAGTAGTAACAAACATTCTACTTATCTCTCAAATATTACCATAGCTTTTCCTATTACCAGAAAAATAAAATTCGGAATGGGTTTCCAGCCTTATAGTTCCAAAACTTATAATATTCTGACATCTAGTACTCTTCCATCGTCTCAACCGGATCAGATCAATGATGCAGTAACTGCAGCACATCATTTCCACGGCGAAGGAACCCTTAATACTGTTCAGGCAGCGTTCTCTTACCAGATCAATCCGGAATTTGCGGTAGGTTTGAGATCTAACTTTTATTTTGGCAAATTATATGACATCGAAGAAGTAGCGTTCACCGGCGCAGAATTGACAAGCGGATATTCCAACAGCTACAGGATCGAGTCGTTTAACTTTACACTGGGTACAACTTACCAGAAAAAACTGGCTAACGACCACAAACTAACAGTTGGTGCCACTTATACCTTTGGTAATACGGGAAATATGAAGAGTACTTATACAAACAGTACTTATTATTATCTGCTTGGAGAAACCAAGGCCTATGAAACCATTATTGATCAGCAGGTTAATTACGACAAAAAATTCCTTCCACAAGAAGGTTCTTTGGGTGTAGGTTATGGAAAAGACACCAAATGGTTTGTCGGAACACAGCTGGATTATAAAAAAGGTGAAAACTTCAATTTCCTAGGACAGACATTATCTTATCAGGATTCTTACAGATATTCTGTAGGAGGTTGGTATTTGCCAAACTTCAATGATTTCCGATCTTATTTTTCAAGAGTAATTTATCGTTATGGTGCATATTACGAAAAAGGTAATCTTCAGGTTAACGGATCCAGCATTAACAAATATGCTGTAACTGCAGGTGTAACTTTACCATTTGAAAAAAGTACTATCAACCGTATGAATAGTATCGATCTTGGAGTAGAATTTGGAAAAAGAGGAACACTTAATAATAATCTGATTCGTCAAAATTTCATAAATTTGAGAGTTGGAATCAATTTCGCAGACAAGTGGTTTGGAAAGAGACTCTACAACTAATGCTATAAAAGACCGAATACTGATAATCTAATGAAAGATTATTGCTTCAAAATATTTAACCTAAAAACATCACAACGATTCTTTTTGTTGCTGATGTTTTTTCTTATTCAGTCTTGTGAAGAAGATCTGACTAAAATCAATCAAAACAAGAAAACCAACTTTGCATCTCAGGTTATTTACAACGGTAACATCATTCAACGGGACTCGGGAATTGTCAAAGTTAATTTCAAAGCACCACTCATCGAGAAATATGAACTGATCGATTCTCCTTACATCGAAGCGAAGAAAGGAATCTACCTCGAATTTTTTGATAAAAAATC
>Ga0209960_1002347_pt1 | contig 19212 bp, 16 predicted proteins | sample ThiBiot_500_plan_2_FD_183947 | JGI IMG/M metagenome (GOLD analysis project Ga0209960, IMG submission 183947) | Wastewater bioreactor microbial communities from Cape Town, South Africa - Thiocy_expt_500_plan (SPAdes) | ecosystem: Engineered > Bioreactor > Thiocyanate-remediating >...
ACAACGTTTAATTGCCCTATCTCGCATTAGTTTTTGTAAAAACTAAATATAAAATTGAATTTGACCGAGATACAAATCAAATGACTATATGGATTATTCGATAAATGCATTAGATCATTTTCGATTTCGTTTGTTCGATTCGACTCAACAAACATTACAAGATTTAACATGAGAATAAGCTTCATTTTATGTGATTTCAATTATAATCGAAGATTTCATGTTACTTGCGACACAAAAATGTGCATTATTTTTTTCATTTTCTTTCTGTTTACGTTTCATTTCACTTCTATGAGTCATCATATTGTGATACTGACTCACTATTAAATACAACATATATATATATGTAGTCTTCTCAGGTAGATTCATTTCAGAATTTGTTATGAGTACTCAACACGAAATTATTGATTTGCTACCTGCTCAGCCGAAGGTATGTTTTTTGATTCGGCAGCTTTTCACGCAACAAGAATGTCAAACATTGCTATCGGAATCTGTGAAAGAATCATTTCAAAAGGCCATTACTAATTATCCCACTTCATATCGCAATAACGATCGATTAGTTATCGATGACAATCAATTAGCCAAACAATTATTCGACAAAGTTAAGTCGTATCTACCTTCAATCGTTACCACTCAGTCGGATAACGTGACAGAATCAGGCGTGTGGAAGTTGCAGGAACTCAACAGTCGGATTCGATATTGCCGATATTCTGCCGGGCAGTATTTCAATCGACATCTAGATGGTGTATGTTACCGTTCCCGAGAATTGCAGTCGAAGCTAACGTTTATGGTCTATCTGAATGGGGCAGAGAATTTTACTGGAGGACGTACATTGTTTTACGAGTCGAAAAATTCACAAGAAATTTGGATGGCATATACGCCTCGACAAGGCGATTTGATTGTGTTTGATCACAATCTTTGGCACGAAGGTGAAGTCTTACAGTCCGGTGAAAAGTTTGTGCTACGCAGTGATATTTTTTACCAACGCGCTGAAGACGAAAAACGAACTACTTCAAAAGATATGATGGCGTATCAGGAAGGTCATCTTGGTTACATTTGGAAGCTGCTGTTTTTAGATGAAAAAACATTGATTAGTGGTGGACGGGACAAAATTATCAAAGTTTGGAACGCTGATGGTATTTGTATACAACAATTGGAAGGTCATCACAATTCGGTACTTTGTTTTGCCAAGCTGACCGATGAACTCTTTCTTTCTGGTTCACGAGACAAAAGCATCCGTGCTTGGCAAAATCGTGACGGTCTGTTTTGTGAGGTTTCAAAATACTATTTTCATCAAGCTTTAGTGCTTTCACTATGCCGAATTGATGATCAGACGTTTGCTAGCAGTGGTGGTGATGGATTAATTCATATTGCTACTCTTTCTAGTCAAATTCTTCATACTCTTCGAGATCACACTGACTGGGTCTGGAATGTGATTCTACTAGAAAAGACCTTGTTAGCTTCTTGTTCCGAGGATAAAACTGTGAAAATATGGGATTATGTAACGGAGCAGTGTTTAGCAACTTTCGAGGAAAGTTCGCCGATTCATTGTCTAGTAAGTTCTCCGTCGGGTGAATGGTTGATGAGTGGGAACTATGCTGGTGAAATTAGTATTCGCATGAAAAGCAATAAAAACTCATTTATCTGGCAATTTGAACGAACATTTCAAGCTCATCAAGGTACCATCCGAACGTTGTTGCTAGTCACAAATACAAAATTAGTAAGTGGCGGAGAAGATAACAAAATTAAAATTTTCAATTTACAAACCGACGCCTGTTTGACTGAATACACGCATCAGAACTTTGTTCAATCGGTTGTGTTGAATTCTGATAATCAGTTGGTTAGTGCATCGTATGATGGAAAGATACAAGTGTGGAAAGTATGATCGAGGCATTTATTAAATTTACCATCTATAAGAATATTTATACCTATATTCTCAAATGAAACAGTATTTAGCAATAAAATAGGTTTTTTTTCATTGATTCAAATGAATGATTTGTCTGATAATTGCAAAGTATTATTAATATCAGAAGCCGTAAAACTATTTGTTGATGGAACATATAACTCTGCACTTCTTAATGCAGTCCAATTTGTGCCACCTCCACCAGATATTAAGACGTTTCTATTGTTTAATAAAGATGCCGTGTGGCCAGCTCTTGATATTAACATATCACCAGCATCCAACCATACTCCTGTTGATGAATTGTACAATTCACTGCTATTATAAATATTGCGGTTAGTCTCATTATCAGTTCCACCAACAACTAACACATTTCCATCTGGTAATAAAGAGGCCGTATGAAGCATTCTTGGATATTTCATGCTTCCAGTCGTTGTCCACACTCCAGTTAATGGATCATACAACTCAGTACTATTTAGGCCTATCAGATGTTGATTCCCAACCCCGCCACCAATGACTAACACTTTTCCATTTAGCAATGTTACTGCTACGTGAAAAATTCGTTCTTGATTCATACTACCAGTAGCTGTCCAAAGTCCTGTTGATGGATCATATAATTCACATGTATTTAACATAGTAGAATCATCTGGACTTCCACCAGCAACAAGTACTTTGCCATTTGGAAGAATTGATGCTGTAGGAAGCTCTCTAGGTGAAACCATACTACCAGTAAATGTCCAGTTTCCTGTCGATGGATCATATAATTCAGCAGAACGTGATATGTTCGTACCGTTAGCTCCACCAATAATTAATACTTTTCCATTTGATAGTGTCAATGCTGCATGAAATGCTCGTGGTTCATGCATATGCTGTATAGTGGTCCAATTTTCTGTTGTTGGATCAAAAAGCTCAGCACTATTCAAAATGTCATCATCGTTATTTCCACCACCAGTAACTAATTGTTTACCGTCTAATAATGCAGATGCCGTATGAAAATATCTTGGGTGTTTCAAATTACCAGCAGTTGTCCAAGTGTGTGTTGATGGATTATACAGCTCAGATGAGCGTATGGCATTATCACCTTTAGCGCCACTAACAACTAGTACTTTTCCATTAGATAAAACTGATGATGTATGAAATTCTCGTGCATGTTTCATAGATCCAGTAGAAGTCCATCCTACGTAGATGAACACACTTGAATATTTTATCCAACAACAATCGAATCTTTTCGACTTACCATGTTGCTCACTTTCACCTGACGTTCGTTTTGATCGTGAAAACTTTTTCGACGTAACTATCAACAATGTTGATATAAAAAGTAACATAACTAAAAAAATTTATTGATTGAAGTAATCTGATCAATTTATTTTTAATATTTTATTCACCGTATATATATTTATTATGCATAATTTGTTCGAAAGAAACCTTTATGTTGATGAAGAAAGTAAAGAATGATATCTAACAAGATACGTTTTGTAAAAAAATAAGTATTTTTGCCTTAGTTAAATAAATTTTATCTGTAAAGATAGAGTAACATAAAATAAAATAGGGTCAGAATTTCGTCAAAATGGCCACTCACCATTATTTCTTAAAATTTTTCGATAAAATCATTGTATTGAAGAGTAAAATAACTGGCATCATTTTCTCTGAACTATTGTGAATGATGTTGATTAATCTATATAATAGAAAATTAAATTTGTAATTACAACACAAGGATGCATAAAGGTGTAATAACACTAATATGATATACTTACGATGGTGAATTTAGAGAGCGATAGGAGTGATAAATTTTTTGTTCGTAAACGTTTATTAAGAAAGAAAATAATATTTTCATCTTTTTTTCTTTTGTTTTCTTTCTCCATGCGTTTGATTCAAGGGGAAGAAAGTGAGACTTCTCTACTTCAAAAATGCATCTCGATCGGGAAATGTTGAGTTAATCCATACGTTTCGTTATTATCTAGCTATCCTTACATAACAGTTAAAAATGTGGATTGTTTTCAGAGGCCATCGCCCTCAAGAGATGCATACAGGACACTTTTCGCTTTCATATCAATCTTACTCAAAAATCAATATGTTGTGTAGCGCTTTTCTTTTAATTCAAATTATTGGGACTGCGATTTCCACAAAAGTGATGAACCATTGACAATATACAGACTTTGTTGGATGAAGAAAAAGACATTCTCATGATTTTATTGTAACATTTAAAATATTTAAGCATAATTTTCTTTCCAGAATTCTGAAGCTCTAAACTCACCCTCAAGAATAAAAATGGAAAAATGTATTGTTCTACCTTCTTGGTTATTATTTGAAAATAGTTTTATAATTTTCGAATACAAACTCCATACGGACGAATATCTTTATCACTTGGACTGATCCAATATTCACCACGATGAGTTTGATCAGCTGATACCTTTAGTAATGTTTGAGGATTAACACGATTTTGTAATACAACTAAGTATTGATCACTTTTATATGTAAATCGTTTTGCATATTTCTCTGCTACTTTTATATCTGGAGTTGAATATACTCCATATCCAAATACAAATCGTTTTCCTTTGGTTAAATCAAATCCATCCATTGCAATAGTTTTCGCTTCGTTGCGACCTGTTCCATGATACGACACGGGCCATTCACCAGGATTATTATTTTGACCTAACCAAACTGTATTTTCAAATTTATCCAATACTTTAATGGCGTAACGTTTCCATCCGCAAGGACGAGCATATTTTATTCCAACTCGCATAAATTCTTTATTTTTGTCATTGATATTTGTAAAATCATAATCATAACGTGGATCTATACTTGATGGATCAAGAATAGATATTTGTCCACCTCGCAAGAGACGCACTGAGTGTAGTGTACACTCATGTTTTATTCCATAATCAGATAACAGTCTTTGATCTTCTAATTGCTTTCCAGAAAATATCAAACGTTGTTGATCAGGTGGTTTTCCTTCGGCATCTTGGATGACTGATTTAAGATTTTTGATAGTTGCATTTGGATCTATATTGTACGTAACAACATTACCAGTCAATGTTTTCACATATAATTCAATATCATTTTCAGTCTTCTTTCTGGAAGTGTTCACCGTTGTTGTTGGAACTAAAGCGGTACCACCTACTTGACCGTAAGAATATGTTTTATCATGATAGTCAAACAAAGAAATTTTATTTTCTGACTCTGGAAAAGCAGCAGCAGGCTCCACTATAACACCTAGCATTTCAGATAGTGCGGCTGCTAATAAATTTTCATTATTTTCAGTGGGTATTGCTGACGCCATGGAATGGATTATAAGATGAAAATTTCTAAAAGAAAAAGTACGATCTTTTATAGATGATGAAATGCAAACAAAAATGAATATACTAATAAGAATACTTGTGCTTTTTTAAACACTCTCAAGTATCAAGAAAAAAAAAAGTAAAAACCCAAAGTCAAGCGATAACTATGTATATCTCTCATGATGTGTTTTCGTTTCGTTGTGACGATTTTAGACGAAAGAGTTGCTGCAACCCGATGTTATCCTTCTTTATTGCATTTCTTTCTATCATAAATCGCGCCGATTCCATAAAATGTATACACTTATATACTATTTCTTGAGAGAGAGGCAGTATCAGAGGGGGAAGAGAACAGACAGATATACTGAATGAGAAAAATATAAGGACAAGATAAGAGAATCGCATATCCTCGATATACTCCAGATAGATTGTCACATTCGTAAAAAGCGAAATTAAAATAATTTTCACTCGATTTTTTTCTCTACTACGTTGGTTTTGTCTGTTTCGATATATGGGTACGCACACATGTGACATGTGATATGAGTGTCGAAAAGCAAATAGTATTGAACTTGAAACTTGAATTGAGATTCGAGTTTAAAAAGAAAAGCTTAGCAGTTAATTTCAAATGTATTGCCGTGTACATATCGACCTTCACTCTTACTTTGGGATTCATTAGAGAAATAGACAATTACGTCCAGTGTCACCAATCAACAACGATATCTCTCTCCCTAATCTTCTCTTTCTATATTTTTCTTTTCTACATTCTTTCGTTCTACCAACCTACGATACACCTTTACATCGTTACAAAAAAAGAAAACAAACCATAACCTTCATGTCTTTTCTTCAGTTTATTTCTCGAAACGTACATTAATGTTAAAGTATTCGTCACATGGCAACAGCAACTGGTAAAACACATTGTACGATATGTGGTAAAGAGAAAGCTACTATTCGATGTAGTGGATGTTTAAACGAATTTTGTTATAAGCATTGGGAGCCTCATCGACAAGAATTAAACAAACAATTGGATGAAATTGAACTTAATCGTGATCTTTTCCGACAATTACTTAATCAACAAATCGAACAACCAAATAATCATGTCTTAATGAAACAAATCAACCAATGGGAAAGTGATTCGATTAAAAAAATTACAAAAACAGCAGAAGAAACTAGACAAATATTAATCAAAAATAACAATCAATATATTCATCAAGTTGAAGTAAAATTAAATGAATTAACTAATCAACTACGGCAAAGTCGTCAAGAAGATGATTTTAATGAAATCAATTTATGTCAATTTCGAGAAGAGCTGAATCGTTTAACCGAACAACTCACTAAACCGTTGAATATTTCAATTCAAGAAGATTCTTCATCATTCATTAGTCAAATTTCTATCGTAAGATCTGGTGAGTTATGAAAGGGTATTCTGTAAGAAATCTGAGCGTACTCTCTTTTATTATAGCATCGGTACATCGCATTGATATTCCGACGAATGCTAAATGGGCACGGAACGGGATCACTATAGCTGGAGGTCTTGGCAACGGTGCCGGACTCAATCAACTATGTTTGCCACATGCTTTATGTATCGATGAAGATCAAACTGTGTATATTGCGGACTATTCGAATAATCGTATTATGGAATGGAAACATGGCGCGAAGAGTGGTCAAGTAGTTGCAGGTGGAAATGAACAAGGAAATCGAGCTGATCAGTTGCATCAACCAACAGATTTGATTATCGACAAAAAAACAGATAGTCTTATTATTAGTGATTGGAGAAACCGACGAGTGATGCGATGTTCTCGTCGAGGTCAAACGACTGGACAAGCGATCGTGTCGAATGTAGAATGTCGAGGCTTGGCCATAGATGACGATGGATTTCTCTACGTTACTGATCGTGAGAAAAATGAAGTGAGACGATATCGAATGGGAGAAACTTGTGGAACAGTAGTGGCAGGAGGTAATGGAAAAGGTGATCGTGCAAATCAACTCAATTTTCCTATTTACGTATTTGTCGACAAAGATCATTCCGTATTCGTCTCAGAGCGAGACAATAATCGTGTAACTAAGTGGGCTCAAGGTGCAAAAGAAGGCATAGTCGTGGCCGGAGGTCAAGGTCGTGGGAATGCTCTTACACAATTATCATATCCTCAAGGCATATTTGTCGATCAATTGGGTAGTGTCTACGTGGCTGACGAATACAATCATCGAATAATGCGCTGGACTAAAGGAGCCACCATAGGAAGTGTCATTGCTGGTGGCAATGGACGAGGAGAACAATCGGACCAACTTAATGGTCCCATTGGTTTGTCATTCGATCGATATGGCAATCTTTATGTTGCCGATTTGAATAATGCTCGAGTGCAGAGATTCGATATTGAAAAACTCTCGTGAGACATACGACTGAAAGTATATTCTTTTTCTTATATTCGTGACTTTAACATTTTTATTCAAATAATTATATTCTTTTTTTTCGTGTTCGTACAGAACGAAAAAATTTGTCAGGATTGAAAAGGTTAAGTAGACAAGTGTATTGATTGCAAATTCATTTATTCCATCATCTTGAGACAGGATTTAGCATCTGTTCAGAACGATTAGAATTACGAAGATCAAACTATTCATGTAGAATGACATTTGTGATATAGTCATATAACCACCATTCTTAGCAGTAGTTGTAGTTGTAGTTGATATTATAGGTGTACTTGTACTTGGAGTTGTGATTGTGGTTGAAGTCGTGATTGTTGTTGTGGTGGTGGCGGTGGTAGTTGTTGTAGTTGTAGTTGAAGTTAAAACTGTAGTTGTGAGATAAGGATCATTGCGATCACAACAATAATTGCAACAGTCAGTAGCAACATTTTCACCATAAGGAACGTCACCGGTACTATCACGAGCATTAGAACCATAATCCGTACAAGTAGTGTAATTATAATTGTACTCTGGTTTGCCAATAGCAGGACCATAAGCACCATTATGACTACCACTGTAGGCACTATTAGGACAATTGCAACCGTAATAAGAACCATAAGCACCACCATCACAACAACGAAACTTAAGAAAATAATAACTATAACTATAACGATCACAAACAGAATTCGTACCAACACTACATCCACGAGTATTACAACTATTATAATTAATAGTTCCATTACTAACAAAAGCAATATAACAGTTACAATTAACTGGTTGTACTTGTCCAATGATAGTCTTCATTGTCAAAAGTAATGAGAAAAGGATAATTATCTTCCTACGGTTCATCTTTTATTTCGAGAAATAACGGTGAAATATAATGTGATATGGTATATTCGACGTGTTTAAATAGTACTGGGTAAGACTGAAACGAAAAACATCGAAAGAGATAAGTTTTTTCCTCTCTTGAATATTTCCCACTAATCCCAGAGTGAGAAAAAGAAGATAAAGGTGAGTCTAGCAAATATCACGCATTTCAATTACTTTTTACTTTCCATTTCGATCTGTCATAATACAATATTTTTGGATTTTTAAAATCTATTCATCGAACTTCTGTAAAAAGAAATTAAACACTAAAAAAGCAAAGTTTTATGAATTTGCAGAGTGCAATAAATCTTTTTTTTTTTCGTTTCTCAGGTGCACGATAAAATATGGTCATAAAAATGGTTTTTTATACGTTGCACATTCATCAACCAGCGCTTCTATCAAAGAAAATTGACGATTGTTATTTTCAGTATTGAACATTCATAGTCAAAGACAAAAGACTTTTATGGCTCAGACACTATTTCAGGGCATTACGTGAGAAGATGATCATTTTTATATTGTTTTCATTGTCTTTCTTCAATATATAATATAGCGTCTTCTATTAATCTCGTATGTTGGAAAATACCTGTACACTCGAAACGAGTCCTCAATAAAAAAAATCTTCTGTGACCAAACAGACTGCGTTTGGTTCTTCTTTCTTTGCAGTAATAAGAAAATGGCGACAGCAGCAGAAACAAGTCGAAATGACTGTTTCGTATGTGAAAAAGAAAAAGTAACGTATAAATGCGATGGTTGTTCAAAAAGATTTTGTAAACAAACACTTGAAAGATCATGAAAATGAATTAGAATTAGAATTAGATCAAATTGAAAATGAACGAAATATCTTTCGACAAGCACTTTCCGAACAAATCGAACAACCCAATAATCACGATTTAATTCAAGAAATTAATCAATGGGAACAACATTCTATCGACAAAATTCAACAAACTGCAGAAGAAAACAGGCAATTCATATTCACACAAATGAATAAACACTTCGAAAAGATTGAAATCGATCTCAATCTTTTAACCAATGAAATCAAAGAAATTCGACACGAATCTGATTTTAATGAGTTGAATCTAATTGATTTAAGAAATAAACTAGAAATATTACAAAAGAAATTGAATAATCCTGAGAATATTTCATTAAAAGAAGACAATTCATCATCATCACTTATCAACAGTATCTATGTGGATATTCCGATTAATTTGAAGTGGAAACAAGATGCAATCACTGTTGCTGGTGGAAATGGCCAGGGTCAAGAACTGAATCAATTGAATTACCTTTGGGGTATTTCTATCGATAATGAAAAAACAATCTATGTAGCTGACAGCTATAATCATCGTATTGTAGCATGGAAGAAAGATGCAAAATACGGTGAAATCATAGCTGGTGGAAATGGAAAAGGAAGTGAAAATCACCAATTGAGTTATCCAATAAAAGTAATTATTGATGAAGTGAATGATAGTCTGATTATTGCTGATTGGGGAAACAAACGAATAGTTCGGTGGCCTCGTCGAAATGGTTTATGTGGAGAAACAATCATAAAAGACGTTACGTGTTTTGATTTAATCATGCATAAAAATAAATATTTATATATTTCGGATAATGAAAAACACGAAGTAAGACGATGGAAAATAGGTGAAAATGAACATGTTCTTGTTGCTGGTGGAAATGGATGCGGAAATGATTTGAATCAATTGAATTATCCACATTTCATCTTTGTTGATCAAGAGGAGGCACTCTATGTATCCGATTTTAGAAATAATCGTGTAATGAAGTGGAAGAAAGGTGCAAAAGAAGGAATTATTGTTGCTGGTGGACAAGGTCAAGGAACTAGTTTAAAGCAATTATCATATCCTCAAGGAATATTTGTTGATAAATTAGGTACTCTCTGTGTGACGGATCAGAGTAATGATCGAATAGTTCGTTGGATAAAAGGTTCAAAAGAAGGCAGTATCATTGCTGGTGGAAATAGCAGAGGAGATGCACCAAATCAGTTGAATATTCCTATTGGATTATCATTTGATGATGAAAATAATCTTTATATTGCCGATTATGAAAACCATCGGATACAAAAATTCGTTGTTGATAATTAAAATCATAACTTTGATTGATCTGGTTTTTTTTGAAATAATAAAGAACAAAAGAAGAGAAACTATAAAGATAATAAATCCAAATAGAAAGTTTGGTTGAGGAATATTTACGTTCTAGAAGGTTCAAGATATGTTATTATCATTCTCCGATGTTCTAGAAAACTCTAGGATTTGTTTTCTAACAATTAGACGACTCATGACCAGTTCATCTGAATTCATTCGTTTTATTTTGTAACATGTGCCTTTGCATTCAAATATGCGAGATCATATTACGGATGATTATATCTGTCGCGTTCCGATGACAAGAAAAAAAAACAAATAGAACACAGACAGACAATTTGTCGGCATGTGCAGAATGGAATCTGAGCGTATCTAGATAGTTGGTTAAATGCTTGTGTTGCTATTGAACGAACTGTGAACGTATCCAAAGGAGTTAAATTCGACAAAAATAGAAGTACACGAATGGCCAGAAGAATGATTTTCATTTTACCAATATTAATTTTCGGAACTCTTATACAAGAGCATCATGCGATGTGCATCATTTAATACTCTCATTCTCTTCAAAATTATAATACATTTACTTTATTCTTTCATCTCTTATTACCTTTCGCAGCAAATCTGTGTTCTGCTCTGTTTATTATTTTTGGAACTGCTCGACTACGATCAGGAGCGCTAAAAACTCAAACATTCAAAGCTCATATTATTAAGCAAATGAAAGAACACAAACAACTACTGATCAGTCCTGTTATTCTTCTTATATTAGCCATGCCTCGATTGATTCTATCACTAATATCTAGAATTGTTGAACTTGAGCTCCATTATTATGACTTTTTAAATGAAAACAAAACCATCTGTCTGCGACATATTTCCCTTCTTGTGCTTGTGTCTGTATCATACGTAGATATCATGAGATAAAAAGAAAAAGAACGGTAGTAAAAAAGTGAAAACATGTTTTAAAACACTATCTTCTTTGTTTGATAATGCAAAAACAATTATTCATAGCGTTATTTCTTAAAGTATTAACGGAAGAAATCAAAATAGATACGTATCCAGGCTATGGCTGGGATCAACTACGATTTCTTCAAATGAATCCTATTTATGCAGTTATGAATTTTAATGATTCAGATATCTATCGAAACTGTATAGACATTATACCTATATATGAAAATCGAATTGAATTAAATTCTGCTATTATGGACACATATAATTCAACAGAAAATGATTATTCAAGTAATTTTGTTATGGACGGTAGTGCTAGTTTTTTTTCATTTAAAATCGATGGTTCATATTCGAATTCATATCAAAAAATCAAACTACAACAAGCTCAAGAATCAAGTATAACACTTCGTAATCAAATCGATAGTGTTCTCATCGATGTTCTCATCAGTAATACATGTCCATTGAATGCACAAATTAAAAAAGAATTAATACAAATTTCGAATTATCAAAAATCAGATCAAACACTTTTGGCAACGTATGCTGCTCAACTGTTCGTGAAGAAATATGGCACACATGTGATTACACGTGTCTCATTGGGTGGTTCAATAATTGAAGAAGATTTTATTGAAATATCGAGATTTAATCGAACTGATACGACCATACGTGGCCATCGAACAGCTGCTAAAGTATCGTTTATGAAATCATTTAATTTAACAAGTCTATCATTAAATTTTGGTATAACATCAAATACAAATTTTACTGATACTGAAATCGAAGAATATGAGAAGAATATTACGCGTAAATTAATTAACTCGAAAGGTGGCGATGTATTTACGGCTGGCACATCGATAGATACGTGGCAAGGATCATTAAAAAGATATCCTGCTATTTTAGGTCGTTTTATCGAAAATATGACATATATTATACAATCAGAACAAATACCTGAATTATCAGAAATAGATTTAGCTAATTTACGTGATGGCATCAGTCAAGCTATAGATACATACGTACAGATGAATGTTATTGCTGGATGTACGATACGAGAATCGGCATCATTCAATTGGAAAGCAAATGTAGAAGATGGATCGTGTGTACCAATTACACAGAATACACAATTTGGTGGTTTCATACGTACTTGTTCGGAACCTTCTGGAGTCTATATGTAAAATTCAGTTATTTTCTTATCAAAGCTGATCTTAATATTTTTTTTCTAGAACATGCAGTCAATATAGAGTTAAGAATTTCTTTACGGGAACTGAAACATGTCCACCTGGATTTCAAAAGTATTTGCTACATAATAAAACAGAAAATGTGATTATATACCAAAGAATATGTCGATCATGTGGATTTCTCGGATTGAGTACATGTTGTAATAATGAACCGACTGGACGAGGACAACGTGTTGTTATTTTGTATGGTTGTGGTAAACAAGATACTTCTGAAAAGAAATCATCAACCGACGTGTTAACAGTCGATTTGACATACGTGTATGGTGGTTCGTTTACAACGAAAAAAGAGAATCCTGTAACGGGAACTTCAAATTGTCCGCAAGAACAAACGTTTACTGCTGTTCCTGTGACCGATGATCTTCGAGTATGTTTAGCAGAACGAGTAACAGTGACAACAGATTTACCATTCTTCGGTGGTATTTACTCATGTTTTGGTGGATATAATGGAACTAATTCGACTACTAATCAACAATGTCCAGAAGGTTATAGTGCATTTGTAATGCAAGCTCTCGATGGAACATGTTTTCTTTATTCATGTCTTAAATTCAAGAATTTTAATGATCATTCGAATTTACCATTGGTTAGTCTTCCACCTTTTCTCACAATTCCTATTCGAAATGAAACACAAAATCTTACTCAATCAGATGATAACAATTCATCGAACTCTTCATCATTAACACCAACAATGAAAAATATATTTATTGGATTGTCAACTGGCGCTTTGGTTGTTAGTTTGATCGCATGTGTCATCACAATTTTTTGCAATTTAAAAAAAACTTCAAACAAAAGAAATACTGAGCGAATTCCTTTGAATTAACAATAGTATCGACTTTGTTTTTGTTTTCAAATAAAAATAATTTCATTCTACTGACAAGAATTATTCCCACCTTGGTAAATATCTTCTTCCAACGAGATAAAACTATGACGCACTTTAATAATACAATGGGGTTTTTACCCAGTAAACAAATTGAGAATATAAAAACGAAATAACATATATTTATTTGCATTATCATTCAGTTTTATATCATCTATGGCAGCAATTGCAATTCCATTGGGCTGGGAAGCTCTCGCGATATTGTTCGGTGGATTGAGTATTAGCTTACTTTTCGCAAAAACAGCACAAGACATTATTGGTGAAAAGAAGAAGGGAAGCATAAATCAAGAGTTTCCTGGTGAATGGCGAAATAAAACACTAGAAGAAATTGAAAAAGCTGCTAAATCGGGCAATGCAAGTGCAAGAAAAGCTAAAAAACTCTTAACAGACAAACGTTTTGATAAATAGAGTTTTAATGGTCTTCTTTTTTACACTTTTTCATACCGTGTTTTAAATAAACGAACTCAAAATTTACTTAAAGTCTGAGTTTCTCTTCTTGAATTTCTTGGTGAGAAAAAAGCTATTTGATTCTTTCGACACATTGCCTATCTCTCTATCTTTGACATTTCTATTTATGATGTCGATTGATATGAGAGTATATATTTCAACAAATCAAACATAAACAATATATTATTTTGTGAGAACATGTTCTCTGTTCGATATTTGGTAGGATATACGTATTTCTTCTTTTTTTTTCTCAAAAGATTTCTGTAATTTCATCGCAATAGTTCGTTGTGTTCACTTTGATTTTGATCAACTTTGATAGAATCTCGGCTGAAACTGAATCCATTTATACAGAAATTATTGAAGAACTTCAACAAAAAGAAAATCAGTTAATAAATGATCAACAACAATTAGAGCGCGAAAAGAAGTCTTTCGAAGATGAAAAAGAAATAACTCGAAATGTTGATGAAACCGATGTTATTCATTTGAATATTGGCGGTGAAACTCTTGCAACAACTCGGCAAACTTTGAATTTACTGACGAAAAGTTTATTTTCAGTTCTATTTAATGGTCGATGGGAACAAAGATTGCACATTGATAATGATGGAAATATATTCTTTGATTTTAATCCAATGGTTTTTCGTCATTTACTCGATCAATTGCAATTCTCTGAAGGCAAAAGTATTTTACCTCCATCTGACCCTTCACTTATTCGATCCTTTGAAAAAATGTTGAAAAAACTACGTCTTGAACATTTAGTATCAACATCGAATAAAAACATCTTAACAATAAATGTTGATGGGCAAGTGATAACCACCCATGTTATGAAAATCGCCGTGATTTTCGCGATTATCGGTAAAACTGATGATTAATCAAAATAAATCATTATTCTTTCTAGAAATCGACGATTAATCGTTTTTTATCATATATATATGCATAAAATATGATTTGATCGAAATCAGAAAAATCACCACGATTAATCGAAAAAAATCGGCGATTAATCCGATTTGAAAAATAATGAATATTAAATGTTTGATCGAAAAAAAATTATTTGAATATAATTCACATTGAAAATTACATTTTTTCAAAAGAATTGTGCTGAAAATACAATAAATCGCTAAAGATAAGCAAATTTTTTGCTAAACTCGATGTTCATCGCGGAGGCTCAAGTCTGGTTGGCCGACGAAAACAAAGATCGACGTCTCGATTATCTCTCTATTTCATTCATTCTTTGAACGTCGTGTTTAGTAATTAGTTAAAATAAAAAATAATTTATGTTTTCTTTAGTAAGCATAATCGGATGTTTTTCTTGTCTCAATCTATCGTTTTGTTTTATCTAATATTTTCGATAAAATGTTTGCTCTCATTTTAGTTTTTGATGAAAGTCTTTCCAAATAACATCAAGTCATCCATCGTAAGCTGTCGATCAATAAAACGAAACTGAAAGAGTTTATTTTTTAGATCTCAACAGCTGGATAACTACGATGGCCATTTTACCGTGTCAATATTATTTGTGCTCATCGTGTTCTCTATATTAGATGTTTTGTAACTTTTTAGTCGTGCATGCTGTTGTTTTTTCGCTTATTTTTCTATGTGTAACGATAAAGTGTTGTTGCTTTTGCTCAATGTGCCCCTTATCTGTTTTTTTTTGTAAATAAAAATGAGGTCGTGGCAAATCTCAAACTGTTACCAGTTTTTATGGAGCGACACTCCCTTCTTAAATTTTCTCCTGTAGATATCTTTTGTTTTAATTCTGCTACAGTAAAAATCTCATGAGATTTCAGATACCAGATATTTACTTTCATTTAACATTTGAAAATTTTCATTCAAAACCAATGAAATTATCGTAATCAATCGAGAATGGACATGAGATTTCAGATATTGCAGATATTTACCTTTACATAAACGTTGAAAGTTTTCATTGAGACCGACAAATTTATAATAATCAATCGAAAACTAACATAAAATTTCAGATATCAGATATTTACTTTCTTATGAACGTTGAAAATATTCAGTCAAATTCTAATGAAGTTTGACTTTCATGCAATTTTCGTGGAAATTTTATCAGATGGCAGCTTTATATGCGACGTATGGAAACATGATTCGATAAAGGGATGAATATGTTGTGTTCTCCATTTACCTATCTTCTCTGTCGATATATATATGTATATATATAGGATAGAAAATAATGTAGGATTGGATTGAACCAACGGTCAAATCTCAGAACTTCTCTGTTCGATAAATATTTAAAATTAAAGTGGAGTTTTATTAGGATATATAAGTAATGAACAAACCGTATTCTGTTCGATAAATAATTTTCGATAATAAATCATGTGCATAGTAGTCACGAAAGATAAATTTGAAAAGGTCGACGAAGTAAAAGAATAGAAAAACGTATTAGTTGATCGAACACGTACATATATATGTATATGAAGAACAGAAAGAAAGAGAACTAGATCAACATATGGAAAACAACTGATCGAGGTTATCATAGAAACATTTTTTCACCAAAAATAGATATCACTTGCTATGTTTTCTTTGTATATATGAAATGATATATCTCGATATTTGAAGTATTCAGTTGAATGATATCTGTTCTTTGTGATTATAGCTATTTAAGATGCGTTTCTATTGATTCTAACTTTAAGCTGTAAGAATAATGTTTTTTTTTAATTTCATATGTGTGCATCTATATCGAAAATTACAACATGTAAGCAAACTAGAAGGAGTGGATTGTATTGTATTCGATCAAAACAAAATTTTTCTTTTTCAATTTTTTAAAAAATTATTGGTTTTTATGATGGTGCTCACATTTGTTTTGAAATAGAAAAACTGTTTCCTTACCATTATAGATACAAGTGTTGATCTTTTTTTATTAATCGATATGTCCAAACGTTTATCAATTAACGATGACAAGCTACTGTCAGAAATGATTTTGACGAATATATCATCAGCAGCTCAAATGAACACCGAAATATCTAACATTTTTAACATGGAACAAATGGGATTATTATCAACATACAAGAACTTATATAACTATCAACCATCTTTAAGTTTTTTTCTTTCGCTGTCAATGATGTCGCATTTTTCACAAGGATCATATTATACACATTATAGTTCTTCCGATCGATGCCAGGTACAATTGTACTTGTGGTTGCTTGGTCCCAGTGGTATGTGCAAATAGTGTGCAGCTAACAAATCAGTGAAATATATAGAATTTTAGTTTTTATTAAAAGAAACTTTACGATGTTTTGTTTTAGTTTGTAGAAATACATTTCTATGAGTTATTTTCCAAAATAATTGAGGCTTCATTTGCTTGAAAGAAAGTAATATTATCAAGGTGTTAATGCCTATCTATTTTCCTTATAATTGAAATGCTAATGTCTCTAGAGAATATATGACAGCAGTTTGGTTTACATTCACGACTGTTTTGTCGTGAAACCATTTTTTTAAATTGAAAATTTGCTCTATTACAAGATTGGAATTTTCTCTACTGTTCAATTTTTTTGAGGAAGTGGCAAAACGAGTGCATTCAAACAAGTTAGCAAAGCCATAAGTAAAACTGAAGACCTTTTTCCAGAGATTTATTTCAAGCCGGTCATTGTAAACGGAAAGCCATCTGAATCAAATTTATCATCCATTGTAACACATACCAATCACATCGGACTCCGCCATCATTTAGCTTCAAGCAACAAAATACTGCTCAATGATGATGCAGATCTCATCGCCGAACAATATGGGATTTACAACGTTAATGATCCCACAAAAAAGCATGAAAGAAATCTAATCCTGGTCGGCTATGATGGGTAGATAAATAATAATGTTATATGCATTCTATAATTTGTATTGACAGATTTCATAAATCATCAAGAACCACTGGTACTACCATGATTCAAATCGAAGATAAACGATTAACAGTTCTCATTGCCACAACAGGTGGCAAATTAACAAAAAACCTCAAGAACTGGATAAACTTAACGGGTTTTGATGGATGCCATAATAGATTTTTATATACGTGCATATCTAAATCATCTTGCATTAGACCTCAACGGTAAAAATAAAAGCACGTGGTGACGAATAAATTGTTGCATTGTCTTTCTCCTTTAGTTTTCGAATCAACAATAATGTGAAAAAGAGTCCATCATTTGCTCATTTATGTGTGATTTCTCATCTTTTTGGGACAGTGAGATATGTCTTTGAAATGTCCGAAGCGGAGCGATTGAACTTTGGTCACGGTAAAAATTGATTAAACTGATGAGTATTGTTTTGAATAATATATATATATATATATTGCAATAGATGAGTTACCTGCATCGCAAATTGATGAAAATCAGACACAACCATCATCCACTGCGATGTACACTTTGTGGAATCTTATTGCAGATTTAGTTGATTCTATAAGTTCAATTGGAAGCCAACCACAGCAACAAATCCTTGACTTTTATGGCAAAGCTGAAACAACGTTTCCTCGTTTAGTTTGCCTTGTCCAATTATTTTTAAATTCTATGGAAATACTCGAACGAGTAAAAGATTTTGTTGTCTTTAGTGAAGGTGATAATCATCAGTCTACAATTAATGAAAATTTCTTGAGAAATGTTGAAAGTGCCACCACCGTCGATTGGTGATCCAGCACGAGAAGAATTTATTGACAAAATGTTAAGACATGGTATCGGCGTTGAAGAGTATTGTTTGATTTATGAATAAAGTAGAATGTTCTCGAAACATTGATATCTGTCCTGAAACGAGCAACTGCTTGGGCTAAATCACAATGATTATAAATAGTCACAGTTCAAATACACATCAGACGTTCCATCTAAGTGAAAACTTTTTAGCTGTGTTGACGACTGAGAATTTTGCGCCAGGCAGCGGCTCGTCAGTCGTCGGCATTCCTCCGGTTCGCTACTTTCGACTTGAGCTGCCACGTAATGCATTATTTGATTACTTATAATTAAAACTTACGAAAAACGATTACATTTCAAAAATGTTCGACCATTGCTCGAAAAATTCAGTTCAAAATTTTGAAAATCTGACAACGGATTTGAACACTAACGAGGGAACCATCTGAGGTGACACCTTCCGATCGGATCCATATTGTAGTTAATAGTAATACTCAATGAGTGGATATATACTCCGAAATGATTTCTGCCCAAACTCTGTTGTTGTTGAGATACTGTATTTTTTAAAATATTGAGAT
>Ga0209960_1002349_pt1 | contig 19205 bp, 21 predicted proteins | sample ThiBiot_500_plan_2_FD_183947 | JGI IMG/M metagenome (GOLD analysis project Ga0209960, IMG submission 183947) | Wastewater bioreactor microbial communities from Cape Town, South Africa - Thiocy_expt_500_plan (SPAdes) | ecosystem: Engineered > Bioreactor > Thiocyanate-remediating >...
AGGAATAAATTTAAGTACAAAAAATGCTGATTTAAAAACTATAATTGATGTTGCAAAAGAAAGTAAAGTCAAAGAAAGAACAAAGGATGACCAGGAAAGTGAAGAAGAGTTTCAACTGAGAGAAAAAATTCGAAATATTGGTGAATTATTAGAATCATTTGAAAGAGATCCAAATGAAACAAGATTTCAATTGAGAGTACAAATTAAATTAGCTGGTAAATTAATTCTCTTTTATTTCTTTTTGATTATTTCTTTTATTTATTTCGATTTTGAATTTTCCTTTATTTGTAAATTTTAATGTAATCTCAATTATTCCAAGATGGTGATGCTGCTTCTCTCTTTACAATCATGGTTCTCCTTTCTGACAACTTTTTGGATTTCAAAAACAGTTCATGAATTAATCAATTAGTTAGTTGAAATTATTTTTTTGGAAGATTCAATTTTGTGAATAAACCTGGTATCTTTCTTTCTTTCTTTCTTTCTTTCTTCAAATCATTTTTTTTTCTCACATAATAAAACCAAAATCTAATAGAATTATTTGAAAATCATTGATTTTTTATTCTTTTTTTTTTCTAAAAGAGGTTATAGATTTGAATTTGAAATTTATTATTGTTTTATTATTATTTTATTAAAACAAAGTATCTGGCGTTTTGTAATAAAAGAAGGAAAAGAAAGAAGAGAGAATGTCTAGGACCATACACACTTGAACATACCCGTCCCCGTCTCGCTCACGGAAGTCAAGCAAGTGATGGTTTAGTTAGTACTGGGGAGGGTGACCACTCGGGAATACTAAATGTCCTAGGCTAAAACTCTTTCTTTTTTATTCTTTTTATTCTTTTTATTTTTTTTAAAACATGTTTTTTTTTTTTCAACTTCTTTGACTTGATTTATATTACAATTCATTTTTTTCATTTTATTTGATGATCGAGATTTGATTTCATTATACGAAATAATTGATATTTAATAATTGTGATTAATACATATTTTCAAGTTTACTTTATGTTTTATAATTCCTATTTTTGTAATTTCTTTAACTAATAACTAATTGTTTGAATAGATTTTGAAAACTGGCTCAAATTTAAAGTTGAAATATTTAATTGATTGGACACGAATCAGAGAAAGTGAACAGGATGAACTCTGAATTATCTCAATTTGCTAGGACTCGTCCTGAAAGGTTTGTTTATTTATTGAAGTTTTATTTCTTGATATCTGTTCACTTCAATCAAATTTAGGAGAGGAGTTACAAAAAGAGATTTTTCAATCATCCCAACTTTTCAAGGACAAAAAACACAAAAGGCACAAAAGGTACAAGAAGAAAAAATCATTGAAACTGAAAGTGATCATCAACAAATGCAAGTTGATTGGGGTGATGATTCTGTTTCATATTCCCCCACTCCTTCTCTTCCTGAAAGATCTCAAGTTTTTTCTCCTTCACCAAGTATTTTAAGAATCAAAAGAACAGCAGGTTTTTTTTATTTATTCAATAATTAATGTTTGGCTTTTGATTTTTTTTTTTTCAAAAAAAACTTTGAAATTTGAAATAGATATTAATGAGATCCCAAGAAAGAAACATAAAGTTGATGAAGAAAATATTGAAAGGAAAACCACTGAAAATCAAGAACAAATTCAACCAGTACAGAAGAAGAGAAAAATTATTAAAGGAACATCACAAAGAAAAAGGTTTTTCCTTTTTTAATACTTAAAGAAAATTATAAATTTCGAAAATTTTATTTTTTTTTTAGAGGAAAAATGTTAGATCTGGATATAATTATTTCAAATTTATTTGAATGTATTGATGATTATCAGTAAGTTTTTTTTAATCATTTTTGTGCATCAATGACTTTAGTTTATTTTATTTGAAAAAAAAAAATAAATAGTGAAAAAACTGGAATTAATTTACCAGAATTAGAAGCATTAAAAGAAGAAATTGAATTAGAATTCTTTAAAGAGGTTAGATTATTTTCTTTTGAATTAATTTCAATATTTATTATTTTTTTCAAAATTAAAATAAATTAAAAGACAAATCTTTTGCATGAAATTGATGCACTTAGAACAGGTCTAACTCAAGCAACAAAAAAGGACTCTTCCATTAGAAAACAAATTTTACAAAGAAATGGTGAAATGCATGTAAATTTTATTATTGATATCTTTTAAAATAATGTTGATTCAATAAAATTATTTTAGGCACTACAAATTCAAAATCAAGAATTAATAACTGAAAGAAAGAAAAAAATTCATCAAAGGAGGGTAAAAACTTTATTTTTTTTAAAAAAAAAACTGAGTAAATTAATAAATAAATTTGAATAGAAAATCGAGCATGCTCATAATTTACTAGTTGATGTTGAGTTATTAAATTTAATGAAGGTACTTTGATTTCTTCTGTTTTTTTAAAAAAAATGATAATAGTAATCATTTACTTACTTTGTTTAAAATAAAACAGAAGGAAGAAGGAGATGGATTCTCAATCCCAGAGAATGTTCAAATGATTGTTTCAGATCTACGGAATACACTTGATAGAGTTGATTCAGTGAAAGATTTAAAAGATACTCTAACAAATTTCAAAACTCTCTTCGAAACCAATGCTGTAAATAAATAAATTTAGAAATAAATGTAATGGAAAATGGGAAATAAGAAATTTTAAAAGACAATTTCTTTATTCACAGACATTCACAATATTTTTATTGAAAAGCAGGAAATGTTATTATACTGGTGCTAGAGAAAGAAAGAAATAAAAAAAAAATTAGTGTTTTATTTATGGAAAAGAGAAAAAAGAAAAGAAAAAAAAAATACGAGTTTGACAGAATTGTCCTGTATATCCATTGATACAAGCACAATCGAATGATGCACCACTGTTTTTAACATTACATCTTGCACCATGTTTACATGGACTTGATTCACAAGCATTGAATTCTTTTTTTTGAAAAAAAAAAAAAAAAAAATAATGAGAAAAATAGTCAAATTGAAATTGAAATTGGAATTGAAATTGAATTTTAAAAAGGAAGATATTGAAATAAAATTATACTATTTTGACAGAATCTTCCATGGAATCCATTGATGCAAGTACAAGTAAAAGAGTTTCCATCAGGATCACATCTTCCTCCATTTTGACATGGACGTGATAAACATGGATCAGCTTTTTTTTTTTTTTTTTTGGTTAAAAAATATTGAAAAAGTTTTTTAAAAAAATATTGAAAAATAAATAAAATAAAATAAAATAAAAGTTACCAGCTTGACAATTTGGACCAGTAAATCCACCATTACATGTACAAGTATAATTTCCTCCAGCTCCAGCAGTGCAATTTCCATTATTCAAACATGGATTTGAATCACAAGGGTTTGTAACAACTTGAATTTTGAATTTATTATTTTTTTAAAAAGAAAAAGAAAGAAAATAAAAGATACTTGGACAATTTGGGAGGAAACAATAATAATCTGAAGGATGAGCACAAACATTTTGAGCGATACAAGTTCCACCACATGTACAAGCTGGAGTGCAAGTGAATGTTGGGGTTTGACAAAGTGGTCCAGTATAACCAGTAGGGCAAGCACAAGTGAAACCACCACCAGAAATAGGGTTACATGTTCCTCCATTTTCACAGGGGTTTGAAGCACATGGATTTGCTATTTCATTATTTATTTATTAAGTTTTGGTTCGTTAATTTGAAAAAAAAAAAAAAAAATTGACAATTGAAATATTACTTCCTTGACAAATTGGACCAGTGAATCCACCACTACATGTACATGTGAAAGTTCCTCCAGCTCCAACTGTGCAATTTCCTCCATTCAAACATGGGTTTGGATTACATGGACTGGGTGCTATTTTTTGATTGATTTTTATATGGATTAAATTTGGATCTTACTAAAACAATAAAATCAAAAAGAGAAAAAAGAAAAAAAAGAATTACAGTTTTGACAGAATTGACCAGTATATCCATTGATGCATGCACAAGTGAAAGAGTTTCCACCATTTGAAACATTACATCTTGCTCCATTTTTACATGGACTTGATTCACATGCATTATATTCTTTTCATTTAAAAAATAATAATAATCAGGAATCAAATTGAAAGGTTTGAAAAAAACAGAAACAGTGAAATGAAAATGAAATAATACTGTATTGACAAAATCTTCCATGAAAACGATTAACACAAGTGCAAGTGAAAGAGCTTCCATCAGGAGCACAAATTCCACTATTTTGACATGGATTTGAAGAACATGGATTTGGTTGTGCAAAGATTTGAACACAAAACAAAGCTAAAACTAAAAAGATCAAAGACTTCATCTTTCTTTTTTCAAAGTTGAAATGAAATTATAATTGTGATTTTTGTGATTTTTGTTAGTTTGTTAGTTTTTGTTGAAAAAAGAAGAAAAAAAAAAGAAGAAGAAGAAAAAAAGAAACCTTTAAATATTCTTAAAAATAATTAAGAGTGAAGGAGTCAAAATATTTCCTCCTTCTTCTTCTTCTTCTTCTTTCTTGAATTGATTTTGAGAACAAGAATATCTTCATTTCTGGGCAATTGAATTAAAGAAATTAAAAAAAAAAGGGACAAAAAAAAAAAAAAAAATCAAACCTTATTTCTCTCATCTATTGATTTTCCAACACGAAAAAGCCAATGACAACGACACTGACAATTATAATTCCAACAAGAGCCAACAAAAATGCTTTTTTGTCAAAGTTTTCATCTCTGTTTTAGAATCATTTCAGAATACTTGTCGGTCAAACCAATCTTCAAATAAAAATTTCATTAATTGATTCTGATTTCTTCTTTCCCTGATTACAGTTTATTGACGTTGTTTTCTCATTTCATCAACAATTAAGTTCTTTTTTCCCTTCCTTCTGTGCCTTTTTGATTTTTTGACAATGTATTTTGAATGATGATATTCCTTCAATCAATCAATGTTTTTTTTTAAAAAAAGGAAAAAAAGGAAAAAAGAAATCATCAATTTTGATAATTAAAAAAGAAGGATGAAAAAGATACCTCAATTAATCCACGTAAATCAATCTATTCATTTCTTTTGATTATTGTTCTTTCTTGATTTCTTTCAAAGTGTCATCGATTTCAGCTATCATTATTATTTAAAAAAAATTATTTAATTGACGATGGTCAATATAGAAAGAAAAGAAAATAGCTTAATACCTTTCAAGTTTACAAGCAATCAAAAGAAATTTAAGAAAACATTTGGAACAAGATGACAATTACTTATTGATCAACTTGATTTTCATACGTTTTTCTCCTAATCTTTTCCTTTTTCTATCCAGCTCGTTTTCTTTGATAATTAAAACATCTAAAAATTGTTGAACAAAAGACATCTTGATATTCAAGCATATTCTCATTTCAATTTAAATCCCTGATTCATTATTTCAACAAAGCAGCTCTTTCGCATTGATTCAATCATCCTTCCATTATTTTACTTTTTCTTGGCTTTCATTGAAATCCATTTCAACCTGTTGATTGTTGGATATATTCACATCATAGTTGATTCAAATCCTAATCCTGATCCTATTTATTGGTTTGAGAATGAATTAGCTTGCTTTTTGAATCAGTTATTTGTTTGAAAAAGTTGTTAAAATCGAGATTGTTGTTCAAAAATTTAAAGTCCAAAATGGCGGGAAAATATTATAAAAAAATGGTGGACAAAAAAAAAAGTTTGAAAAAATCAAAAGAAAAGCAAAATGTCTCAACACTTTATCCCTCCTCTGGTTACCTCTTTACTCTTTTTATATTTACTATTTGAACTTTCAACTTTGAAATTTGATTTACTTTTTTTTTCTTTTGATTTTTCATCTTTTACATTTTTTCTTTTCTTTTCACATGTTTTGGTTTTGTTTTTTTTTTTAAAAAAAAGAAAAGGGTTCAATTTTTTTTGCAAAAAATAAAATTGATTTGTTGATTGTCCTTTTTTCTTTTTCATTGATTTCTTTTTCATTTACTGTATATTATCCTTTGATATTTTTACTTTCACTTTTCTTTTTTTTAAAATTGTCATTTCTAATAATTTTTAATAAATAAACAAATAATTTAGAATTTTGGAATGGTCGAAGTTGATTTGTATCGTTCAGGTCATCCAAATGAATTAAACTTTCCATTTCTTGAGAAACTTGGACTCAAAACTGTTATTTATTTAGCATCAGAAGAAATTTCAGAATCTTTGTAAGCTTATTCATTCATTGAAAAAAAAAAAATTGAAATAATTTTTTCTTTAGCAAGAACTTTATTGATGATCAAGATATCCTCCTTTTTAACTTGGGATTAGAAAATAGACAAAATACTTGGGATCATATGTCAGAAGATGTAGTTTTGAAAGCTTTACATATTATTTTAGATCAAGGCACTTATCCATTAATTGTAATGTGTGGATTAGGAAGACATCCAACAGGTATTAAATTAATTTTAATTTTGATAGGAATCAATACAAATAATCAATCATTTCAAAAAAAAAAAAAAAAAAAAGGAACTGTAATTGGATGTTTAAGGAAACTTCAACGATGGAGTTTAACAAGTATTTTTGAAGAATATCGAAGATTTGCAGGAAGTAAAGTTAGAGTATTAAATGAACAATTTATTGAATTATTTGATACGGATCTTGTTAATATTCCTGTTGAACATCCTTGGTTGTAAAAATATAAATAATTAAATTCTTAAAATAAAATAAAAATAAAAATAAATAAGAAAATAGAATTATTTTCATATATCTAACATAAAAAAAAAAATCTATATTTTCATTTGATCTACAGAATTAATGAAATTTTGAGGTAAATTGAGTGTTGAATGAATTTTAGGTTGAAAAGCTGATGGATTTTTAATTTTCAAAGTTCCTCCAAATTCTTTTCTAAATCGTTTTTTCTCTTCTTCTGGCATTTCATAAATTCTTAAACATTCATCACTACAAGTTCCTTTTCTATGAGTTTGACATTTTTCACATTGAATGAAAAGGACATGACATGTTGGATTCCTACAATTAATATGATAATCACTCTCTCCTCCACAACTATCACATTTTGATAAAACATCTTGTGTGACCCTTTGTCCTCTTCTCTCATCAAAGACATAATTCTTTCCAATGAATTTAGATTTTACTTGATTGATAACTCCTTCACTTTTTTCCTCTTGAAGAATTTTATAAAGATTTTCAGGTTTTAATTTCTCAGTATCACCACCAGTTCTAATATAATTTACATAATTGATAATTCCACCTTGAAGTTGATTTACACTTTTGAATCCGAATTCTTGTTTAACAAATGCTCCCAATTTAACACAACGAATCCCTCCTGTACAATACATTAATACATTCGTTTTTTTTGGTTCCACTTTTCCAAAAAGAGTTTCCAATGCTTTAAAACTTTCTTGATGTCGATTTATTAAAAGTCTTTCAGCTCCTTCAAATCTTCCGACTCCACTCTCATACCAATTTCTACAATCTATTACTAAATTTTGATCCTTTTTTTCTTCATTCTCATTCTTCTTTAAAACTTTATCTTGATCAGGAATTGTATTTAACTCTAATGCTTGATGCCAATCACTTGGAGAAAGATTTGTTGCTCCGTTTTTCCAAATATCAATTCTTTTCTCAATTTCATCGGCTACAACAGGTCTAACTTTCAAAGTGAACTTTTCAAATGGTAAAGGTTGCTGCAAATTTTTTTAATAAAAAAAAGGTAATTAATTGATTTTTAATTTAAAAAAATATTGAAAAATGATAAAATTAAATGAAATATAATAAAATCAAATTTACATTCTCAAAAACAGGGTCAAGGTTTAAGTGAACCTCTCTTAAAAATGGGAACTGAGAACTTCGAATGGCTTCTAAAAATGGTTCAAATGAAGTGAATGGCAAAGCAAGTTGTGAGTTAATTCCTTCATTTGAAAGATACGTTCTTCCTTTAACATCTAAACTTGAGAGTCTCTTAACTTCATTTGCTAAATTATTCAGACTTGTTTCACTTAATGGTGCCTCAAAGTATTTGAAAAATGAGACAGAGAGAAGTCTTGAAGCCATTAGTTGAAAAAAGAAAAATACAAAAGGGAATAATCTTATTTGATTTTAATAATAATTTATTCCGTTTTTGAAATCCATGATTTGGTTTTTTTTTTTTTTTTTTTTTTTTTTTGATCATGGATTTTGATTTTGATATCAAGACAGTTATTGTATCAACCTTACTTTGATTTAGAAGACTTAACTTTTTTTTAAAATTACAATCATTTTTTCATTTTTTTTTCATATGTTCTTTACTTATTTCATGAAGTAATCATCGAATGGAAAAAACCTGAATAACAATAGCAATCTTAGTCGCTTTTTTTGATATTGAAAGCCAATTTCGATTTCAAGAATAAAATTGCAGATCAATTCTTAATTATGAGGAAGGATGAAATGAATTAACCAATTAATAATTTAGTAATTTATTATTTTAATCTAATTAATCTTTTTTCATTACAAGGAAGTCATCAGAAATTAGAACTATCATTGAAAACATTAGAGCTGCATTTACATCTAATTTTTTTTTAAAAAGATTATGACAATTGCTTGGAAAATAAATAATCAATAAAATTAAAAGTACCATAAGAACCAAGTTTTCTCTTTAGTAGGAATCTAGTCTTAATTGGATCCTTTTTAAATGATTCTATCAACTGAACAATAATTTGACAATTAGATTTTCTTTCAAGAAAATCACCTTGGCTTTCCCAACTCCTTCTTCCTTCTATACTTCCTTCTTTTGCAATATCTAATGCAGTTTTTCCTGAATTATTTTGTGTTGTAAGATTAATTTCTCTTTCACTTGAAAATAGTAATTCCACAACATCAAGATATCCTTGAAAACAAGCGATGGTTAAGGGTGTTAAACCACGGTAATTTGCTTGATTAATGTCTACTCTCTTATCATTTAATAATAATTTAACAACTTCAATTCGTCCATGACAACATGCAAGATAAAAAGGAGTTTCAGTTTCATTATTTGAGTGATTCACTTCAACCCTTCCATCGTTTAATAATAATTTAATTACTTCAATTTGTTTAAAATAACATGCAATATAAAATGGTCTCCAACCCAAGAAATGTGGTATTCCTATATCAACTCTACTATCATTTAATAATAATTTTACAATTTCAATATGTCCATTATCACATGCAATATAAAAGGGTGTCCAACCTAAAAAATTTGGTTTTCTAATATCAACTCTCTCATCACTTAATAATAGCTTTACAATATCAAGATGTCCATATTCACAAGCATAGTAAAAGGGAGGAGCTCCATTTTGACACATTTGATTAACATCAATATCCTTCCTTTTGAGTAATGTTTTCACATATTCTAAATTCCCTGATTTACATGCACTTGATAATTGAGAATAAGTCATTATTGAATTTGTACAATTTTTTGAATTTAAAGAAAATGAAAAATCATAAAAAGAATTAAAGAAATAAATAATTTAAACACAGTCTTCTAACTTGTTTCAGAATTGTGGATTGCAAAATAAATAACGAATCATGGAAAAAAACAATGATTGTGCGAAAAAAAAAAAAAAAAAATGACAATGAAAAAAATTTTTAAAAAAACCAAAGAGAATCAATACAAAAATGGTTTAAAAGACAATAATGCTATACTATAAAATAAGAAAAATGTAGTTACTCTCAAGAGAGAATAATTCATGAGTTTTTAAATAATTTTTAAAAAAAGAATTACACTGTGTTTCAGAATTTAATCTCTACATTCTTTCTCGTAATTGATTACAACAACTCAAATATTTTTTTTCAAGAGAGGGAATTCCTTTTAATTTTTTTTTTTTTTTTTCAACAATGGAATCATTTATTTATTTAGAGACAAATAAGTTCATAACAACTTATTCTAATATCTCTTGAATGAATCAATTGAAAATCTAAAAATCACTCCAATCTTTAAAGAAATTAGACATTTTTATATATTTAGATAACAAATTTGGAATTTTTTACAATTTTTCAAATTTATTTCTAAAATAAATAAATAATAGCTGTAATGAACAAAATGAATGAATGAATGACTTAATAAACTAGTTGATGATATGAATCATAGTATTACATTTACATGTTCATTTCAATTTGAATAATTCTTTTGATCTTTTGTTGACCTCAAAAATGAATAATTATTCATTATAAAATGAGAATAATTAGAAATAATTCATAACTCATTCTCAAATTTTGATAATTGAGAAAGAAAAAAAGAAACGATTTTTTGAAATATTGACATATTGATAGACAGTATAATCAATAATTATTGGAATGATTAAAAGAATTTGAGAGACTAACAATATTCGGGAGTGGAGCGTCTCTAGTCAATCAATTCAATAATTATACTGAAAACAAACAAATCCAAACCCTAAAGGTCCATTCCGTTTTACTAACTGCCTTCTTTTCACATTTTAGCTATATAACTTGTATTATTGACAAAAGTAATTCAAAAAGTGACCTTATGAAGTTATTTTAAAAGGAAATATAAGTATAGATTTCTTTTTTTTTCTTTTTCAATTATTTCTTTTCTTTCATTTCTTTTTCATTAATCAATCAATCACTATCACTTATTAATTGCGATTCTATTCAAATAAAAATAGACAATCAAGTCGAACCCAATTAATCAAAATAATATTATTATTGTTAACAATGAAATCTCCAGAAAAATTCATAGAGTTACTCTTTTGTACATTATGTATCATGATATTCTTTCTCTCTTATGGATACCTTCAAGAGAAGTTAATGACACGTCCTTATGGTGATAAAGAGGAAATGTTTCAATATAGTGCATTCCTTGTTCTATCAAATAGAGTTGTTGCAATGTTCATTGCATTGTTAATGCTTGGATGTAGAGGAGAACCAATTCGAAACGTTGCACCATTAAAGAATTATGTGAATGTCTCAATATCAAATTTTATTGCAACTTATTGTCAGTATGAAGCTTTGAAGTATGTCTCATTTCCAACTCAAACATTAGGTAAATGTGGAAAAATGATCCCAGTATTAATTCTTGGTTCTTTATTCCATCATAAAGTTTATAATTGGAAAGATTATGCTGTAGCAATCTCAGTGATGGTTGGTTGCACTTTGTTTTTAGTAACAGGAGAGATTACTTCTCCAATAAATGCTCCTCAAGATTCCCCAATTGGATTACTTCTTTTACTAGCTTACTTGTTTGCTGATGGATTTACTTCAACATTCCAAGAAAAACTTTTTAAAGGATATTCCATGTCAATCTACAATCAAATGTTGTATGTCAATACAAGTTCAGCTTTTCTTTCAATAATTGGTAACCTTTTTTTTTTTTCTTTTTCAAAAATCAAACATAACTCAAAAGAAATATTCTCTGATATTTCTTTTTTTTTTTTTCTATTTTATATAGTATTATTAGCAAATTCTACTTTTTATTCGGCCATTATCTTTGCATATCAAAATTTTGATATTTTGATAGATGCTTTCTTACTTTCATTATGTGCATCATTAGGTAATTCTTCTTTTCCAAAAATTAATAAGTCAAGGTAAAATTTAACTTCGAATTCAAATTTCAAATTATTGTATAGGACAAATCGCAATCTATTACACAATTAAAAACTTTGGAGCATTAACATATTCCACAATTATGACAACTCGTCAATTTGCTTCACTTCTCCTTTCTTCAATCATATTCCTTCATCCAATCTCAATTTTACAATGGGTTGGAATAGCTCTAGTTTTTGCAGGATTGTATTATAAAGGTTTCATTTTCGTTTTTTTTAATTTTTTTTTTTTCCATCCCTCCTTTTGTTAATGACAACAATAATAAAAAAGGTTATATGAATGAAAGAGAGAGAATTAAAACTTATGAAATTGGTCCACCTCCTCCGTATTCTGAAATTAATAGACTTATGATTCAAAAAGTGTAAATCAAATTAATAAAAGAATGAAATGAAATGTATCAAAAAAAATAAAAGAAAAAAAAAATTGAAGTTATTGTTCAAAATTTAGTTTTCAAGAAGAACTTGATGATCCTAAATTTTCATCAACTACAAGTGTTTGAAAATGAGAGATTGTTTGTGTACCTTCTGGTTGATCTCCATATTTCTTTCTCTATTATTATTTTTATTGAAAAAAAATGAGTCATCATTGAAAAATGAAAAATGAAAAATAAAAAATAAAAAATAAAAATAAAAAATAAAAATAAAAATAAAAATAAAAATACCAATTGTTTTGTTTTTCCAACTCCTAGTTTTGGTAATCCTCGATTCAATCCTTCAAGTAAAACACAAGCTTTACATAATTCATTGCTTGAAATATATCCACATCTTTGACATGTTCCTAGATTTTTTTAAAATTTTTGGTTTATTGATAAAAAAATAAATAAAATAAAATAAAATAAGAAAATAATCAGGAATGAATATATATGTACCTTGAACAGGCATTTTGACTTCAGTTTTAACTTCAAAAGCTTCTCCAGAATGAATAATATCTATAACAAAAGAAATATTAATATTAAAAAATATATAATTTCCTTTAATTTTTGTTAGTGAATATTACCAATAATTGAACTTGGACGAATTGCTTCTAAATCTTTCAAAAATGCTCTTGCATATCCTCGATAAGCATTTGGAGAGTAAATGCATTCAGTTGAAAAGTAATCCAATTTTTTAAAATATGCATACCTTTTTTTTAAAAATTTTTAAAAAAAAAATTGAGAAAAGGAAAAAAGAAAAGAAAAAAAGTTTACATGACAATTTCTTTTTCATAAGTATATTTAAAGGGTTTGGAACGAGAAATATTTCCTTCATTTCCAGTTTTGATTGCTGTACATCTATTTAAACGGGCAATATCTCCTCGAAGAACTGAGTTTTTTTTTTTTTTTTTTTTTTTTAATAATTTTTTTTTTTTTTTTTTTTGTTTAAGAACTTGTTATTTTTGAATGAAACAAATGAAAAATTAATAAAAATTAAAATGGACTATTCATCAAGACTGTCTCAGCAATATCATCAGCATTATGGCCTGTAACAATTGTATCAACACTTAATAACATAGCTCCTCTATCTAATCCTTGACGACGAAATACTCCACAAAATGTACAATTATTCTTTAATCCAACTTCTTTAACAATTTCATCCATTGTCCAACCATAAAGTTCTTCATATGAAACAATTTTTAAAGGAAGATCATATTGATCTTTGCTACTATTTCTCTTAACAGTCTATTTTGATAATAAATAAATCAATAAATAATCGATTAACAATCAAAAAAGATAAATACCTCTAATGAATCGTCTCTATAACCTGTAATTCCTTCATCAACAGAGAGTAAGAAAAGTTCTAATCCATAATCATAACGTTTATTAAGAGTTGTCATTACATGTGCAAGTACAGTTGAATCTTTTGGTTATTTTTTCAAATGAATTTAGATTTCAATAATTGAATCACTACTCATTAAATATTCAATATTCAAAATGTTACCTTTTCCACCAGATGCAGCAATGGCAACTTTATCTCCTCTTTTAAATAATTGATTATCCATAATTGTATTATGAACTTCTGTTTCAAACACTTCATAAAAACATTCCTTTTTTAATTTTTAAATCAAATTGAATTTAAAAGAAAATTGACAATCATTCAAACCTTGCACAATTGTTGAGATGTCTTTGGTCTCTTGAGAATAGCTTTCTTATCTTCACAAATCACACATTTCTTCACCATTTTGCTCTATGATTCCTATTAAGAAATTGAAATTGAAATTGGTTAAGTTAAGTTTATCAGTTATAGTTTTCTCAATTAATTGAGTCAAATATCAATCACTCCATACTAATTTCCTTGCCAAATTCATTATTGAAATTACAATTCAACTCACAAAACAAAATATACTTTTTCTCAACCAAATTTCAAAAGGAATTCACATTCATTCATTCTACAAAAGTCAATAATATTAAGTTTTTCACTTAAACAAAAGGTTCATAGAATGGTTAGGTCAATTATGCTAATAATAAAGGTTCAATAGGTCCAATTATAAGTCCAAAATCAACTTCTTTTTTCCAATTTTTTTCATGAATCTTTATATGATTCTAACATATTTCTCTTGGTTTAGAAACAATTTTTAAGTGATTTTTGAATGATTTTAAGTGATTTTTGGTTGATTTTAATGATTTTTCAATGGTTTTTCAATGGTTTTGTGGGTTATGAGGCAAGGTTACGCCACGTGAAGTCGATTCCTGTTTTGTTTGTTTTTGATCCAAATTTGGCGGGAAAAACAAACAAAAGAAAGAAAAAACGGTTAAAAAATTCAAATTTCAAAAATTTCAAATCAAGTTATTTATTTATTGTAACTGTAAAAAACTTTAATTTCTACAACCTTTTGATATTGACAAAGAGTTACATTTTAGAAATTGATGAATTGAATTGAAGAATTCGAGGAATTATTGATAATATTATTCTTTCTTGTTGTTGAAGAAAAAAAAAATAGAATTAGGAGTGAAGAAGAGAATGAAATGAAAGAAAATCCATAAAATGAAAGAAAGAAAGAAAAGAAAAGAAAATTACAATTTTCTACAATTTTGTTTAAATTGTTTTATAATTTAATTACTTTTTGAGTTGAATTGAAACTCACTAACAAATATAATAAATAGATAAAACAGAAAGAAGAAAAAAAGAAAAAGAATTGAGCATTCAGAATCCAAAAAATTTTTGTACTAAATACACTTGAAAAACAATGTCAACATTACAGGTAGAATCTTCAATCCACTTTTATTTTATCCCTTTCTTTGAAATAAAAAAATAATGATAATAATAGAGAAAACCATTTCACGAGATTGAAAATGACCCAAAAAGATTAAAGGTTGCTCCAACAAAACCTTTGACAAGAACTGGAATTACAAAACCAACCCTTCAACCAGGAAAAGTGGTTGCAAATACAACTTCAACAACTGAAAAAAAACCTACAACTCCAGTATTGAAAAAGAGACCTGATTGGGATTTAAGAGTAAGAAAGAAAGAAAGAAAGAAACATTTTTGAAAATAATTAATGTCAAATCAAAAAAAAAAAATTATAATAGGGAAGATTACAAGATATGGAACAATTAACGTCTTATTTAAAGAGTAAAGTTTCAAATTCTGATGTCAGTGTAACTAAAGTTTGTGAACAATTAGAACAAAGTCAAGATCGAGGTATTTTTTTAATTTTGTTGATCATAAAACAAAAAACTTTATTTCAATTAATTAATTCTTTTCAAGTGAAACAACTTGAAAATTTTCGAATCCAATTGGAGCAAAATATTGAAACAAAGACAAAAGAATCTGAACAATATTTGGAAACAAAAGGTCAACTTCTTGATAAGATTTCGGTATTATTCTCTTTTTTTTTTTGAAAAAGAATTAATTTGTAAAACATTTTTTTTAAAAAAAAATGAAAATTAGATGACAGAAAGACTTTATGCAAATGAAATCCTTGAGGCTAAAAGAAAATATCAACTCGATATTGAAGATATTCAATTCAAATTTGACTCAGTAAGAAAATTTGATCAATAATTAGATTCATTTTTTTAAAAAACATTTTTTTTTTATTAACAGATGAAAAGATCTCATAATCAATTAGAACTTGAATTCAAATTAGCTTCTGAAGAAAGTACTAACCTTAAGGTATTGTTATAATTCTTTTTTTTAAAAAATAAGATCCAAAATAATAAAACAAATAGGAAACTATTTCATGTCAATCAATGAATATTTTAACATCAGAAACTCAAATCAAAACTTTAAAAACCAAATTAGATGTATTTTTTCTTCTTTTTTTTTTCAATTTGATCAAAATCAATCTTTTTTTTGAAAAAAAAATAAAATAAATTTAAATTATTTCAAAAATAATAGCAATCTCAAACAGAAAATGAAAAAAGAGATCAAAGTATTGAAGCACTTGAAAAAGACCTCCAAAAATATCAAAAGGAAATCGAACTTCTTGAACAAAAAATTGTTGATGATGAACTAATGAATCGAAAACTTTATCTCAAAATCACTGTGAGAATTTTATTTATCACTTAGGAATTTGGATTGATTTTCTTTTTTTTTTCTCTTCCTCGTTCTCATTTTTCAACATATTTTCCCCCTTTTTTTTTAAAAAAAAACATTTATATTTCATTCTATTTTACAAAAGGAACTTCGAGCAAACCTCCTTGTTTATTGTCGAGTCCGCCCAGTTCTTGATGGAATTGTTCAAGATGAAAGTGTATTCAATTCTTTAATGAGTTATGGAGAAGATGAAAGAGAAATATCCCTTCATCAAAGACAAGTACAATTTCTGATTTTCTTTTTTTTTCAAACAAAAAACAAACAAAAAACAACAACATCTTATTTTTTAATTTTAGCAAATCAATGGAGATTCAATTTCTTCAAAAGTCTTCCCTTTTACTCTTGATAAAGTTTTTCCTCCAACATCTTCTCAAACTCAAGTTTTTGAAGAAATTGTTCCTTTGATTGAATCATCAATAGAAGGATGTAAAGTTACAATTTTAAGTTATGGACAAAAATCTTCAGGAAAAACTTTTACGATATTAGGATCAAATGATCAAGATCAACTTGGACTTTTACCTCGAACAATTGACTTACTCTTCTCCTTAAATCAAAACTTAAAAATAACTATCTCAAATTTTGAAATTTCTAATGAGACAGTTAATGATCTTTTTGCTAATTATTCAAATAATCAAGTCACAAATATTGAAGTTTGTGGTGCATCTTTGAGTTCAAGTAAATATTTTTATTTGCGTCATTGTTTTTTTTTTCTTTTTTTTCAAAAATTAATAATCACAATAAATTAGTTGAACTTCAAAGCCCAGAAGAAATTATTCCTATTTTACAAGAAACCTCACAAGATCAAAGTCAATGTGAAAAGTATTTTTTTTTGATTTACCAAATTCCTTTATTTTATTTTTTTCTTTCAAGAAAACAAAACCTTTTTTTCTTTATCAATTAGAATTTATATTATTAAATTATTCGGAACAAAACCAAATGGAGATAATGTTGAAGGAATGATAAGCTTTATTGATCTCCCAGCTTCAGAGAAATCTTCACAAAATAAAAGTTTGAAATGTTTATCGGATGTTGTAATGTCTTTAGGTTGTTTTCTTTTTCCTTTTTCTTTTACTTTTTCTTTTACTTTTTCTTTTTTTTAAAAAAAAAAAACAAACCCCTATTGTTTCAAATTTAAAATTCTTTAATCACTTACTAAATGGATTAATTTCATTTATTAGCAAATAAAGAGACCAATATCCCATATAAAGCATCCAAACTGACTCAATTATTACAAACATTATTTGGTAATAATTCCTTGATTTATTTTTTCAAATCAAAAAAAAAAAAAAATTAATGAAATAATAAATAAATAAATAAAATAATCAAGCTGGACAATCAAAAGCTCTAATGATTGCAAATGTTTTACCTTTCCCAGACAATTTTGATGAAAGTCTCTCTACTTTGAGATTCGCAGCAAAGGTTTCTTCTGAATTTTATCTTGTTTTTGAATTATCTTGATTTATTTTGTTTATTATTCTTATTTTCTTGATCTGATTTTTTTTTGGAATTTTTCTCGATTAATTTTTTTTTCCTTTTGATTTTGTTTGTTATGTTGGTGATCTTTTTGATCTCCCACATTTTTTCCTTCGATTTTGGAAGGAGAGACTAAACATTCAAAAAAATTGACGATAGGCTAACTCCTGTGACCTCGGGAAAAAGGTGAAATAAAATAAAACAAAAATAAATTAAACGGAAAATTTCTCTTTGAATTTCGAACTTTTTATTTTTTTTTTTTTTTGAACTTTTTTCAACCCTTTTTTACTTATTTCTTCTCTTTTTTTTTTCCTTTCTTTTTTTCCTTTCTTTTTCTTGTTTTTCTTGATTTTCTTTTTTGATATTATTTTTCTTTTTTCTCTCATTTCAACAAAAATTGAAAAAAAAGGAGTAACTGACAAATTGGTTCAAAAATGAGGGAGGAAAAAAAAAAGAACAAAGAAAGAACCTCAGGGAAAAATTTTTTTTCTTTCAAGAAAAAAAAACGAGAAAGAAGAAAAAAAAAATTTTTTTTTTTTGTGAAAGTTGTTTTACAAAGTAAAGATGTTTTCAAAAAAAAGAAAGAAAAGTATTATTAATATATATACAATCTATCAAGAATCAATCTTTTCAATCTTTTTTGATTTTTTGTTTTTTTTTTTCTCTTACCAGTAGAGACACCAAAACTGTTGTTTTTTTCCAAAATTTGTTGTTGAAAATTTTTTTTAAGGATCATCATCATTGAGTAAATTTTTAATTGAAGCTTTTGAACTTCCTTTCTCCTTTTTTTGAGTTTTTGGTTCTTCAGGGTTCTTCAGGGTTTGAAATGAAGATGATAATGGTGGTAGTGGTGGTGAGTAAAAATGTTGTTGTTGTTGTTGTTGTTGAGGTTGATTGAAGAAGTGTTCCTGTCTTGAACTACTAGAAATTCTATGTGATTGATGATGAAAATATTCATTTCCTTCTTGTGGTGATTCTAATTGATTAATTGAAGTTAATGAAACGTGTGTTGATGTTGATTCTATAGATTCATTTGAGTGTTGAAAAGGGACATTTCTTAAATGAGTTGATATTGAAGGGTTGGAAGTTGATTGAATTTGAATTTGAATTTGGGAGAAAGATGATGATGAAGGAGATAAAGGGGAAATTGGTGATTGATTTGATGATGAGGTGAGGGAGGGATAGTTTAAATGAGACAAAAATGAATTATTAGTTGATTGTGGAGAGTTGTGTTGTGAAGAATTTGGTGAGGAAGATGATTGATCTAGTAATTCTGAACCAGGGGAAGATGGGATTGATTTTGGAGGTGAGTTTGAGGCTAATGATTCTGGACAAGAACTTGAATGATTTTTCCACTCAAGATCACCATTTAACATCATTCCACACTGACATTTATAAATGTGTTTTTTTGGCTTACTAATCCCACTTTCCATCTCTTGATGAGTTTTTATATGTCTTTTTAAATGTCCAGATTGACTAAAAGATTTTCCACAATTTTCATATTTGCAAATAAAAGGTCGTTCCCCTGTATGGATTCTATAATGACGATTTAGATCTTGAGTCCTCATAAATAATTTTCCACACTCACTACACCTGTTCCCTTTTTCCATTATCTCAACGGAAAATCTTCCTATTTGTTTGATGATTATTATTTGATAGACTCCAATAAAAAAAAGAGATGAGAGACAACATCAAAAGTTAG
>Ga0209960_1002351_pt1 | contig 19194 bp, 22 predicted proteins | sample ThiBiot_500_plan_2_FD_183947 | JGI IMG/M metagenome (GOLD analysis project Ga0209960, IMG submission 183947) | Wastewater bioreactor microbial communities from Cape Town, South Africa - Thiocy_expt_500_plan (SPAdes) | ecosystem: Engineered > Bioreactor > Thiocyanate-remediating >...
TTACAATTTTTTAGAGACAATCACAAAAAAAAAAGAAAAAAAAGAGAAAATTAAAAATAAAAATAGAAATAAAATAAAATAAAAATGGAAATAGAATAATCAATGAATCATCTTTATTTATATCAAAAATTATTAATTTTTCTTTTTCTTTTGATCCGGAGGTAATTCATTTCCTCTTGCATCAAGATTCTCTTCAGCTACACTTGTATGTCCAAAGATATTTTTTAATAGAAGGAAGAACCAATAAACTTGTAAAGACATTAAAATTCCATTAGCTACAAGAAAATAAGTAAGAACAAAACTTGAATGATAAGTTCCTTGTGAAAAAAGGTTCAAAACTTTGATCCAAGACTCATATGATGTTTTGAATCCAAAGACAATTCTAATTAAAAAGAAAGTAACTGCAAAAGTTGCTCCAAATAATTTATAAAAGATGGAGTTTTCCTTTCCAATTAATGGGAGTACTTCTCTTAAATGTAAAAATATCGTTGAAATTTCAAAAACTCCATGAAAGTATCTCATGTCAAATTGGCAAAAAGGATAGAGTCCAAAATAAAAAACTCCAAAGCTTAAAAATGCATGACAAATAAATCCAGGTCCCCAACGATAATATATTGAAACAAAGATATCCCAGAGAAAGTATCCAGTTGTTAAACAATAAAAAAAGTGAGCATAAGGATCAGGGACATATAAGTCTGTTGAGATTTCTCCGGTTGGGAATAAGTAACCACGAACTGTAAAAAACGATGATAAACAATGAAGAATTGCAACACATCTAACACTAAAGTCTAATTGACTCTCCTTTTTTAAAAGTACAAAAGAAGGGAAGTTGAGAGCTGCTAATACAAAAGAAAGGTGTTGAAAGGCAAAACAAGTGGCTGTGGCTGTGAGAATAATGGGGTAGTTTTGAAGGAAAGGGAGAAAAAAGATGGATATTAAGTCCGCCATGTTTATTTTATTTTGTTTGTTTTGTGATTTTAATTTTTTTTTTTTTTCGAACCAACAAACTGGGAATACCAAATCACTCAAAAATACAACACTTTTTAACATTATTTTAATTTTATTTTTCTTTGTCTCAAATGCTTGGTTTATTTCTTAATTAATCTTTCATTTCATTTCTTTTGAATCAAAAACACAAAAAGAAAGAAAAGAAAGAAAAAAGATAAAAGTCATTTTTTTTTTCTTCCGACAAGAAAAGTTTTATCCCGAAATTCCAAGATTTTTCTGAGGCCACGATTTTTTTCTTTTTTCTCACTCATCCGATTCAATGATTCATTGTTTTTCTGAATTTTTTGCGACAGCTTTTTATGAAATCGAAAGCTAATTCAAATCGAAAGAAATGAAAGAGTTTTTTTTAAAAAAAAAATCTCGTGGTCTTGTCAAACTTTCATGCATGATAAGTGACGATTTTTTTTCATATGCAATGCATTGTTGAAAGAAAAAATCAAAAAAACAAAAAGTCAAAAAAAAAAATTTTTTTTTTTCTTCTTTCTTTTTCAACAAAATAATGTTTGTCTGGGTGTGTGATTTTGGGTAGAAATTTGTTATCAAATGTTTTATCCCGTCCACAAAAACAAAAGAAAAAAATTTTTTCATTTCTTTTTTTGTCCTCTACCACGACAATCATTGAATCATTTTTTTTTATCCAAGCCAAAAAATTAATTTTTCGGGAAAATTGAAGCTAAATGAAGCTTTGAAAGTTGGGGAACGTTTTTTTCTTTCTTTTCTTTTCATAATGATCGATCATAAAATGATAACAAGAATCAGAATCAAACATCAAGAAAGAAAAAAATTAAAAGTTTTTGTAAAGGAGAAAAATGAAAGAGACAATAAACCAAAGAACAAAGTCAAAAAAAAGAGATTGAAAGAGAATTGAATTGAAGAAGGAAAACTTTGAGGGGAAATTTGAATTTCATTGATTTTTTTGATTTTTTGTTTTCTTTTTCTTTTTTCTTTTTGGGTTTGTTCTATTTGAACTTGAATCAAGAAACATGAGAATAAAAAAAATCTGAAATCTAAAAAAAAAAGAGAGCGAAGAAATCGAGTCCTTAACATCAAGAAGGAAATCAAAGGAACTCAACTTCCCAAAAATGGAAGGGGGAATGGAGGTTATAAAACAAAAAAAAAAATAAAAAAATTTTTTTCTTGTTGATTCGAAAAAACTATAAAAGAAAGAGAAAAAGAATAGAAAGAAAGAAAACTTCAAAGGCTTCCTCACAAACCAAGACTTCCTTGTATTCAACGAAAAGGAAGGTATACTCTTCTTTGAAATAATATTGTTCTTAAACCATTTCTTTTATATATTTTTCAAATGAGAAAGGAGAGATTTTGACTTGAAGCTTCTTTCTCTCTCTTCTTACCTTTGTTTCATTTTAATTTTTATGCAACACAAGATCTATTTCCATTTTCTATTTCTTTTTGAGTTTTATATTGAATAAGTTTATTATGAAGAACAACTCTTAACTTTCTTGTCATAGAGTGCTGGGAGATAATGAGTTTTCAAAAGCGTGCTGGTAAAAGGTTCAAACAAAAAAACTTTTTTTTTTCCTCAATGCACATGGAATGAATTGAACATAAATACAAAAATAAATAAAGGAAAAAGTCAGATGAACCATTGTCTGAAATCAAAGATAATGTTCTTGTTTCAAAAGAGAAGGGAAAAGAAAAGGAGAAAGAATATGATAGTGGAAAGTTCAAGAAGAGAGACGATATTGAGTGGAGAAGGAGAGAAAAACTTGGTCTTGAAATAGATTTCTTCTCACTTCCTGTAGATCTTTTTTTCAATTTAGATTTTGTTTTTTTTTATTGTTTGTCTGACTCTCTTCATTTTTTTTTTTTCTTTCATAGAGTGAAATGGTTTCATCTAGGCAGGATTGGGACATGCCTTGGATGAAGGTTTATTTTTCTTCTTTGCTGTTTTTTCTTCTTGAAAAACAAAATAACGAAACTATAAAATTTAAATTAATACAAAAAAAAACAAATGTCTTGCTTTTTTATTTTTTATTTTTGGTTTTTGGTTTGCTTTGTTTGCTTTGTTTGCTTTGCTTGAACGAATAAATAATAAAAAAGTTCGAACAATAAAAGAGTGGTTTTTTTCAACCATTTTTCCGCCATTTTTATTTTTTATTTTTGTTTTTTTATTTTTGTTTTTTGTTTTGTGTTGTTTTGTTTTTACCCCCTTATTCTCTAAATAGGAAATTCTAAATAAATTTAGGAGAATTTTCTTAAAGCGGACGATCAGTTCCAAAATGAGATATCTGATAGCCAATCATCTAGTCAGGATTCTTTGGTTTGATTTTTTCTTTTCTTTTTTGTTTTACAAAGAATCAATAATTCAATCAATCAATCCATAGAAGCCAGCACCAAGTCCATTTGGTTCTCTTTTACAAAATGGAACTTCACAAGTTAATTCTATTTCATATTTTCCTTTTCTCTTTTTCTCTTCTTTTGATGCTTTGAGCGAACTTCTAAAATAACTTTTTTTTTTTTTTTTTTTGAAATAGCAAATTGTTGATGCTCTTACATCTCATTTACATCAAAGCCTTCTATGGATAACTAAATCTTCTCAAGATGATCCAACTGCAATTCAATGTTTATTTCGTTTATACAAAGAAGACCCTCAATTATTTTCTCAATTTCAAGAACAATGTGAAAAAGGTAGATTTTTTTTCTTTCTTTGAGCTAAACTATTTCAAAGTTCGCTCATTTCAATTCCAAAGAAGAAAAAATTGGCTAAACAAATTCTTGTTTTTTTCAAAAAAAAAGAGGACCTCTTTTTTAGTATTCAAAATGTTGAGGGAGTAATTGGAAAAAGAGATGAATATCACTACAACTTAAGTAAAAAAGAAACAATCGGAGTTGCACAATTTCAATCAGAAGAAACAGATAAAAATACACCTAATCTCTTGAAGTCCCTTTCTGTAAAAAGACATAAACAACAAGAGCACTGGTGCCTTCTCAAACAAACCTTAGTTGAAAAGGCTCAATCAATTTTAGGTTTTACAAATTCGAAAATGATTATTGATCCAGTTTGCGGAGGGAAAGAAAAGGTTTTGTTTAAATTTATGTTCAATGTTTAGTTTTGATCAAAAAGTTGAATATTTTTCATTAGGGCGGCTTATTTATCCCAAGCAAATATGATGGACATCCAGGAATATTTCGTTATTGCTTAAAAACAAGTTCAAAAAATACTCAAGGTCAATATTATTATCGAGTTTTTACTGAACCTCTTTCTTTTAATGATGATGGATCTGGTACTTTTTTTTTTCCCCTCATTTTTCTTTTTTTCTAATGAAAAGGAGTTTCACTTTAAATTAACCTTCTTCTTTCAATAATAGAAAAAGTTTCAATCCCTTTTTTCTTTGTCAGAGCATATACTGAGAATGGAAATACTTATCTCATTCGCATCGATAACGCTGAAATGAGTCAAGTATTTTTTTTTTTTTTTCAACTTTTTTTTTGATCTTCTAATATTAAATAATCTAGCTTCCATTTATTATTGAAGAGATAGAAAAGAAATATACTCCAAATCAAAGCGATTCAACTCATGTGATTTCATCAAAAGAAGGAAGGTATGTTTTTGTTTCTCTTTTTATCTTATAATTAAACTAAGTCTTTTCTCTTTCTTTTTCTTCATAGCGTTATATTAAACTTCACTTTGAAGAAAGAAACAAGGAATCGATCTGAGATTATGAATCAAATTGAACGAGATATTCAAAATAATCAATTTCAACTTGCAACTTTTCATGTAAATGAATCAAAAATACTTCAAGCAGGTAGCTTTTCTTTTCTTTTCTTTTGTTTTTCAGAAAATTATTTTTTTTTTTTCTACTCTCCTAGAATATCAAAACCCAGAAAATACATTTGAGTGCCTTCGCAAGGCAGGTTTAGAAGAATATCTACTCGAAAAATTAAATGAAACTTTTCAAGGTACCCTTTCTTTTCAAAATAAAAAAAGAATGATTAATTTTATTAATATATTAATAGATTCAATGGTCGATTTAATTGATGAAGTTGAACTCAAAAATATTCTTAATGAAGAAGAATCAAAAAAATCCTTTGAACAACTTGAAGAAGCGCTCTGGTCTCTTCGAATTCCATCAACCCCAACTCCAACCCCGAAAAAAACTGAAAACCAAAAGAAGAATTTACTCTCTCCATTAATGATTGATATTGATACAGATATTGAGTTTTCTGATTTTGAGGATAGTCCAACCAAGTAAATTCTATTTTCTTTTTAATTCCTTTTTTTTTTTTTGAAAAAAAAAATGATCCAAACAATTGAAAAAAAAGCTCCTTGAAATCTTTCTCTCAGCCAATTATTGGTTCTTAGTAATTTTTTTTTTTCTCTTTGATTTGTTTGAAATTGTTACAACAAGAATCAAACTAAATATAGTAATTTGGATCATGGAACGGCTTGTGATGAAAGTGCAAAAGATCAAACATCTTTAAGTTCAGCTAATGAAACAAAGTTCATTTCATCTTTTTTTATTTTCTTTTTTCTTTTTTTCTTTTCTTTTTCTTTTTTTCTTCCTCTTCTTCTTTAACACTAAATTAAAATCATTTCTTTAGACCTGCAGATGGCTCTCTCTTAGAATTGCGACCACCTTTTGCATTTAGAAGATCCTTTTCCTTTCCCTCCGTATTTTTCTTTCTTTCTTTCTTTCTTTTTTTTTTCTTCTGTTTCGTTTTTTCAATTTTCTAATTTCCTTTTTCTTGGATTCAAATATTTTTAGGGCTGTCCAGGATTGTATGCAAAGAAAAGAAAGATTTCTGAAGAACTTGAACCAACAATTCCTTACACAGTTAATCCTTCAAATTATGTCAATCATATTACCCCAGAAACAGTATTATCATTTCCTTTCATTTTAAACTTTTTTTTTTTTTAAAAAAAAAAAAATTATCTCTAGCTTGATTGGATTTTCAAAAATTTTTCAACTGCAATCGGTCATTTGAAAGTCAAAATAATTGACTGTAGATTTGACTATGAATATGAAGGAGGTCATGTGAAAAACTCAATCAACATTTCCAAATTTTCTCAAATGAAATCTTTTTTTCAAGAAAATTTGTCTTCTGATGAAACTTTTCTTCTTATCTTTTATTGTGAATATTCTTTGCACCGTAGTGTTTGCATGTAATTTTCTTTCTTTCTTTCTTTTTTCTTTTCTTTTTTCTTCTGTTTTTAATCCTTTTTGTTCTTTCCTTTTTTAAAGGTATAAATATTATCGAGAACTTGATCGAGTCACTGTAGGAATTCAAAGTTATCCAAAACTTCATTTTCCAAACATTTTTATATTAGAGGGCGGATATCGTCAATTTCATTGTAAATATCAAGTAAAAATTCTTTCTCTTAATTTTTTTCTTTCTCATTAAAATCGATAATAATCAAAAAAATTGTTTTTAGAATCTTTGCAGTTCAAATAATTATGTCCAAATGAAAGACAACAAAAATCATTCTCACATGATGAAACAATTTGAAAAAGAGTTTTCAACAGCTCTCAAAGCAAAGTAGTTTTTTTTTCTTTTCTCCTTCCCTTGCACATAGATGTAATATAATGAAATATAATTGTATAATCATATTGAATGACTTATTTTTAATTTTTTTTTTAAAAAAGAAAGAAAATTATTTGGTGTCATATATTATTTGATATCATCTAAAATAGCAATCATTTGTTGGTTTACTTGATCATAGTTATAGTTTTCATATTTGTACAATTTCTATTAGAATTGATTTCATTGAGTGATTGGATTTTTTTTAGGAAAAAAAAAAAAGAATTACTGTGTCATTTGAAGAAGTTTCTTTGGTTTCATTCTGCACTGCATCTTCCATCTTTACATTTTCTTTTATATTCAAATTTGATTTTTTAAAAAAAGAAAAAGAAGAAGAAATAAGAAAAAAGAAGAAAAGGGAAGAAAAGAAAAAAAAAACTTTGAGATATTGGACTACTGGATTGAGTTTCCTCTAAAGATTTAACAATCTTTTGAACTGTTGAAGAAAGTTGATCTAATGAACTTTTTTTGGAGAAAAAAAAAAAAAAAAATTAATCCCAATCCTTATTAAATCAATCATTCAAATAAAATTTACTTGGTAATATTTTTAGTCTCATTTATTCTTGCTTGAACTTGACTTTCCATATGTAATTTCAATGTTTCTCTTGCTTCATGTGGTCGAAATTCGTTGATAAAATGGTGCATATTTAAAAATATTAATCTAATATCATCAACTTTCTTTTCAGCCTTTTTGTTTTTTTTTTGGTTTTAAAAAAAGGATTTGATTAAAAGAATTAAGATTGTTTCATAATATAAAAAAGATTTACAAGCTGAGGTGTTTTAATCAAAATTTCTAATAATTGAAGATAATTGAACAATAGAGATCGATTTAATTTTTTCAATTCTTTGATCCTATCTATATAAATCAAGAAATAAAATACTTAGATTTGATTTGAAAAAAAAAAAACAAGAACAAAATTCAAATATTACCAATATTTCCTTTAGGATATAATTGTTTTTGTCCAAAATCCTCTAAACTTTGTTGTTGATTTTCTCTTGCCTTGATTATTTTGGTATTATTATTAGAAACAAAAAAAAAAAATCAAAACCGAATAAGATTGAGAAAATATAGTGAATAATGGATCATTCCTTTGTTCGGGTGTCCTTGGAGGTAATCTAGCATTTGGGGTATTCACAAAATCTTTAAAATATATAGGAGGTGGAGGGAACATCGCCACAGCCACAGGAAGGTCATTTTTATCAGCTTCTGTTGCCATAATCTAAATATATTAAATGATTGATTCAATTAAAGAAAAAAAAAAAGAATGAACTAAAGATTGATTAAATATTTAAAATGTGCTTTAATTGTTCTTATAAAACAGTAATCATTATTGTAAAAATCAAGAAAATCGCTTCTGAAACAACTTTTGTTGATTTTTTCTTCTTTGTAATCCGCCATGTTTATCAAATAAAAAGGGAACAAATAAATGAGTAATCAATATTAATTTGTGTTGTTTTTGAATTCAACATAAAAAAAGAAGAAAAAGATTTTTTGATTGTGTGAACCCAACAACAAGTGAAGTGAAGGAATGGCTGATGTTAAGACATTATTAGAGGAGTTGAGCCTCCAAGTCCAAGTCCCAACTGCAGCTTCAAAGGTTTATAAAGATGAGTGCATGTTCTCTTTTGATACTCCTTACTCTGAAGGTGGACTCTTTGTTAGTTTGAAATCGTTTCAAGGTTTTTCAGCAGAGTTCGTGAAGATGGACCATAAGAAAACAGGAAATCGTCTCTATTTGCATTTGAAAAAAGTGGCCAAACCTATGGTAACAAAAAAACAATTTTTTTTTTTATTGATTTTATAATTTTAAATATTTAAAAGTTTGTATTCGCTTTTTCTTGCTTTTTTTTCATTTAACTTTTTTCTTTTTCTTTATTGTTTATGCTTTTAGGAACAAAAAGAACAAAAAGAAATTTCAGAGCCTCCAGAAAAGAAACCTAAACAATTAGCAATTGGAGTTGAAGGAGGATTTGATGTAACTGAACCTCGAATTGAGTATGAAGATGTCAATTCTCTTGTAATTCTTCCTGAAATGACCTTTATTCCACTTCCAAATACTGACATTCCAATTATGATTAATTTTTCAATAACTCAAATCCTTCAAGCTCAATCAGCTTATAAAAAAGGTGAAATACAAAATTTCAAAATTTCAAAGCATAATTTTTAATTTTGTTATAAAAATTTTTTCTAGATGATATAACAGCATGGGTTCCCGAACCTCGTAAAGTTAGTAAACATGCTGCAAACTTACTTCAACTTGATAATGGAGTCAAACTTCCTCGAAAGGGATGGAAATGCTCAAACTGTGATTTGACAGAAAATTTATGGATGAATTTAACTGATGGTACAATTTTATGTGGAAGAAAAAATTGGGATGGAACTGGAGGAAATGGTCATGCTTTAGAGGTTTTTATCTTTTATTGTCTTTTATTTTCAAGAAAAAAAAAAAATAAAAAAAAATTAATTGCCATTTAGCATTTTCAAAAAACTGGATATCCACTTTGTGTAAAATTAGGAACCATTTCTGGAGAAGGAGTAACTGATATTTATTCTTATGATGAAGATGATATGGTTGAAGATCCAAAAATTAAAGAAGTATTCTTTTTGTTTGAGAATAATTGATTTCAAATTTTCAAATTATTTTTCATTTTTAATTTTTTAATTTTTTTATTTAATTTTTATTTAATTTTTATTTTTTATTTTTAATGAATAGCACTTAGCTCATTTTGGAATTAATATGGAAGCTATGCAAAAGACTGAAAAAACTATCACAGAAATGGAAATAGATCAAAATTATTCTTTTGAATTTGATAGAATTCAAGAAGCTGGAAATAATTTACCACCTTTACATGGGCCAGGGTATAAATTAAAATTTGAATTTTTGATGATAATTTCATTCAATACTTATTTCTTTAATTCATTTTTATCTTCTCCACTTTAGTTACACTGGAATGTATAATATTGGAAGTAGTTGTTATCTTGCATCTGTAATGCAGGTTAGTTAGTTAAATCATTTCTTGATTTTTTTTTTTTTCTTTTCTTTTTTTCTGAATTTCCCTTTGAATATAACAGACAGTATTTTCTCTGAAACCATTCATTGATCGTTATAGTATTAGTCCAGAGGAATTATTTACTTCTGCACCTGAAGATCCATCATCTGATTTAAATGTTCAACTATCAAAAATTGCAAATGGTCTCCTTTCAGGAAAATATTCAAACCCCGATTTACCAAAGTATTTCATCACTCAACATTTTCCTTAAATTGTCAAGTGTTATGATAACAATTTTATTTATTTATTTTAGAATTGATCGTGATGGAATTCCACCAAAACAATTCAAAACTGTCATTGGAAAAGGTCATCCAGAGTTTTCAACCATGAGACAACAAGATGGTATTATTTAACCACCAACCTTCTAATTCTTTTGAAAAATAAATAAAATAATAAATAAAATAAATCAATTAGCTCTCGAATTCTTTCAATATTTACTTGAGTCAATTGATCGAAAAGAAAGAGCAACTCATCATGAACAATCACCTTCAAACATTTTCAAATTCAAAATTGAAGATAGAATAGAATGTGCAATTACAGGAAAAGTTAAATATACTTCAAGAATAGATAACATTTTGTCAATACCAATTCCTTTACACAAATCTAAGAACCAAAAAGAAGTTGAATTATATCAACAAGCAAAAGCTCAAGAACCAGATTCTAAAATAGAAGTTGTTAGACCAATTATTTCTTTTATGGATTGTCTTCAAGAATTTGCTGCAGTTGAAACAATTGATCACTTTTATAGTAGCGCCACTAAGATGAAAGGAATTGGTTTAAAGAGAAGTCAACTTGCCACTTTCCCACCATATTTAATGATTCAAACAAGAAGATTTACTCTTGGTGATGATATGGCTCCAAAAAAATTGGATGTTCTCCTTGATGTTCCTGATGTTTTAGATATTAACTTTTTGAGAGCTTCAGGATTACAACCTGGTTAATACCTCTTCTTCTTTAATTAAACCACTTATCTATTCTAATAATAATAATAATAATAATAATAATAATAATAAAGGAGAGAGTTTACTTCCAGAAGAAGATGAAAAAGAAAATAATGAACAACCAAAAATTAACATTAATGAAAGTTTTGTTCAAGAGTTAGTAAACATGGGTTTCCCTTATGAAGGTTGCCGTAAAGGAGTTTATTACACACAAAATGCAGGAATAGAACCAGCAACAAATTGGATTTTAGAACACCTTGATGATGCAGATTTGAATGAACCCCTTGTTGTTGCAGTAATTTTTTTTCTTTTTTTTTAAATTATTATTCAAAAAAACAAATAAATCAACAAATAAATCAACTACTAGGGATCAAGCCAAAATCAAAGTCAAGCTGACAAGCCAAATGAAGAAGCAATTGAAATGCTCCTAAATATGGGTTTTAATAGAAACCAAGCTTTAAAAGCATTAAAGGAGACAGGAAATAATCTTGAAAGAGCTGCAGATTGGCTTTTTAGTCGTGCAGGAGAGCTTGAAGCTATGGAACTTGATGTAGAAGCCGATAAACCCAAACAAGGGTAAACATTCATTAGTTTTAATTTTAATTTTAATTTTATTCTTATTTTATTTTATTTTTCTTCAAACAAAAATATCATAATCACTTTTATAATAGGGAAAACAAAGAATCAGATCTTCAACTTCAAGATGGAGATGGTAAATATGAGTTAATAGGTTTAATCAGTCATATTGGAAGTAACACATCTTGTGGACATTACGTTGCTCATTTAAAGAAAAACAATCAATGGGTTCTTTATAATGATTCCAAAGTTATTCCTTCCCTTCAACCTCCAAAGGATCTTGCATATTTATATTTATATAAAAGGATCTAAAAAGAAAAAAATCCTATTGGATTATGAACTCATTCATCAACTTTGAAAATTTTATCAATAAAGCAATCAAAGAAAAGAAGTTGATTAATTAAATTTGGACCTGAAATTAATTTTGGTGTTTTGACTTTGATCAAACAAATCAAATCTTTTCCAACACGTGAGGATAATTAGAAAAACCAAAAAAACAACAACCAAAAAGTATCAAAAGGACATCGAAAGATCAAAAATTCATCAAAAATTCATCAAAAATTCATCAATAATATCAAAAAATTTATGAAAGAATTAGAGATTTTTGACCTTCAAAATCCAAAAAAAATTTGATTTGATAATTTGATTTATTGGATGAATTCAAAAAACAAAAACAAAAAGTGAAAGAAAGTTTTAAAAAAGTTAAAAATAGTTTAGTTGAAAGGGGGAATCAGTTGGACAAACATATCAAACAATAATAGGAAGAAGAAGAAGTTCACAATAAATCAGAAGACACAATAAGAAAGAATTATTGGAAAGTAAGAAAAGAATCATTGTAGTTTTTGAGAGAAGTGGGAGATCTCAAAAAGAGGACGGAGATGACTACTGCAGCAAAGAGATTTGTGTCAAGGAAGTTAGCAGAATTGAATGAAGGAAAAGGGTCGAGAGAGATAAAGGATCTTGATGAAGAACTTCAGAAAACTCATGGAGAAGGGATTAATATTAGAGCTTTTAAGAGTGAAGAAGTTAGAACAAGGATAAAGGTTTATTATTATTATTTTTTATGTGTTCTTTTTGATGTTATTGTTTTGTGATTGATGGATATTGACTTCATATTAATTTTTTGAAATACTAAAGGAAACCGAAATGATGAGAGAGAATTTGAAAAATATTTATAAATCTGCTGCTGCAACTGTATCAAGTTTAAATGCATTTCGTGAAAATTTGAAAAGTTTGAATAAGAATATTGTACAATATAAAGAAGAAATTGATCCAGATGATGATGCATATATCATTCTTCGTGATGCTTTAGTTGTTATGAGTAAAGTTCATGATAAAATGTTATCAACTTGTACAAGTAATATTCTTTCTTTTTTAAAAAAAATTTTTTTTTAATGAAAATGAACCCAAAAAAAAAAAAAAAAGGTCTTTCAGAATCAATGGAAAAATCACTTGTTGAACCAATTCAAGTTTTCGTTAAAAAAGATATTCGTGATGCTCGTTATTATTCTCATGAATTTTTGAAGATTCAAGTTGAACATGAAGCTGGAATTGCAAAACTAAATCAAGTGAAACAAAAATCAAAACTTGATACAAAAAAATTCCAAGCTGCAAATCAAGAATTAATTGTCACTCAACAAAAATTTGATTTTGTTATATTTTATTCTAATTTTTTCTTTTCTAAATAGCCATATAATAGAATTAAATTAAATTTAAAAATTTATTGATAAATTAGATTGCTGAAGAAAGTTTAGCAAGATTTACTCGTGTAATGGATGTCAACATTGTTGATAATACTAGAAGGTTTATGCAACATTTAGCTGGTTTAAGAAACTTTTATGCAGAAGGTTTTTTTTATTTTTATTTTTTTAAAAAAAAAATTAGTTACCTTCTCTTTTTCGTTTTCTCCAAAAATAAAATCATTAGGTGTCAGTATTATCGAAATAGTTAAACCACAATTAGAGAAAATTGAAGGAACTGCAGATAGAAGAAAAAGAGATAGAAGTGGTACAATAGATAGTATTCAAACTCCATTTTTTGCGGATCCTAAGAAAATTGAACAAAGTTATGATTCATTAATTAATGTAAAAATTTATTTATTTATTATTTCTATTTTGATCAATTATCAATTCTATCATAATTTATAAATCAAAATTCTCAAAAGTTACTCTCAAGACCTGATTTATTAATTTTTCAAAGTTTAAAATCAACTCTTTCCAAGGAAGAAAATGAAATGTTAATAACTGTATTTATGAAACTCATTCAAAGAAAAGGATCTGCTGTCCCTCTCTTTAATAAATTGATTCAAAAAGAATTAACTTCATCAAATGGTATTTATATATTACTTTTATTTTTTATTTTTGATTTTCTCTATTTCCTGTAATTCAATTTCTTTATTATTTCAATTAGCTCAACCAGGAAAACCTATATTTTCAAACAATTCGATTGCCAAAAGGCTTTTAGATCATTACTTTCAAGAATCTGCAAGATATTATTTATCATTGGTTCTTGAAGAAACTGTTCATCAAATTTCAAGTGAACCCACACCATTAGAAGTTTTTTTTTTTTTTTTTTTTTTTTTTTTTGATTTCTTAATTATTTTAAGGAATTTATCATCATGAAAATCTAAATGTCTTTTAAATTTTAGATTGATCCAAAAATAGTTGGAGAAAAAGATAGATTAAGAAATTGTGCAAAATTATCTTCTTATATGACTTTATTAGTTAATAGTATTTGCAATTCGAAATCTGTTTGTCCTATGTTTCATTCATTTATTTTTAATTTCATAAGATCTTTTCTTTCCAATTCCAATTTCAATTTTTTTTTGAAAAATAATAGGCCAATTAGACAGATTTGTACTTTTATTAGAACTCAAACAAATGGAGAATCTCAATTATTTGTTGGAAGTTTTATCTTTTCTAATTTATTCAATTCCGTTTTAACATCTCCTGAAGTGTATTATATTCCAAATAAAGGTATAAATCTTATTTCATTCATACAAATTACAGCTAAATCACAAATAATAATCAATAATATAAAGATATTACCAAAGAAACTCGAAAAATTCTTTCATTCTTGGGGTTTGTTTTATTATTTCGATTTTTCAGAATATTCTTTCATTTTTTTAATATAAATTATAATAGAGCTGGACTCCCACATATTGTTAATCAAGAAAGTTTTTCAAATTCCCCTGAAAATCTTTTATTTCCATTAGAAGAATTAATAGAATTATGTCAACCACAAATTGTCTCATTTTTAAATGAAATTTCTCGTGTAAATTTTTTTCTTTCTTTTTTTATATATACAAAATTCATTTCTTTTCATCATAATTAGGCGAAAAATCCGGATGGAGAAAAGAGTAGTGAAAGAGAACTCAAAGAAATGTTTTCAGTACCTCTTCAATTCCAAGATATTGAACCAATTGCAACTTTAATTTACAATAACTTAACTCCAATCATGGACCATTTAACGAAGAATCATAACCAAGTTTTTTTTTTTTTTTCATATACCTAAAGTTTGAATCAAAAAATTTAAAAAAATAAAAATTATTAGCAACTTGGAATTCAACTTAGACAAGTAATACATCATATGATGGGTCAATAATAAATAAGCTTCAATAAATTGATAACAAGGGTTTTCTTCATTAAAACTTTGTTAGGATAAGATTATATGATTGGAAATTACAAGATTCAACTCAACAATTTATGAACAATCAAACACCAAGCAAATCCAAAAAAAATATCAAATCCACAAAAAATTTCAGTGATCTCAAAGAAATTGCAGATTCATCACGCTCAAAACTTGGTCAATGATTCATCGCTTGGCGGATACAAAGCAATAATAAGAACCAAAAAAAAAAAAAAAAGAAATTCTCTCCAATATTGATATTTGATTCTCATTTTTCAATTGAAGTGATTCTAAAGCCATTCATAAATAAAATAATTCAAAACACAATTAATTGCTGTCAACAGTAAATTTTTTAAGATGAATCCAGCATTCTTTCACTTTGCTATCCCTCACCCGCCACTGCTCAACTTTTCAAAGGTAAAAAGTTCTTATTTCAACATTCTTTCTTTCTTGTTGTTTCAAAGTTCTTGGTTTTGAGAAATGATAATGCATAACATTTTGTAAACATAGAAATGTGTTGTGAATGTCTTTTAATGTCTCATTTCTGTGGTTGCATTAACATTAATTGAGGTTCTAAAGTTCTAATTGTCTTTCTTTTTTTATTTCAAAAGCTACTCGAGAATTTAGTATATCCAGAGGGATTTCAACATTTAAGTAATCGGAGGAATGAGCTATCATTGAGTCTTAAAGCATTAGGGAAAGATGATAAGAAGTATTCTTCTGAACCAACTTTAAAGGTATTTTATTTGTTCTAAACAAACAACCAAAGAGAACGATAACAATAACAAAAATTATTTTAAGAATCTAGAAGCATACTTATTAGATGTTTGTGGATTAATTCATTCTCTTGAAACTAAATCAGTTGAATTTCCTGTAATTATAGGTATTTTAATAGTTTATTATCAATCATTACAACCAAAATAATTAGATTATTAATTAATAGAATTTGCTTGGTCTTCAGGTTTAACTCGTTTCAATGAGAAAGTATATTTCCTTGACTCCCTAAAATATGAACTTGGAATGATTTTAATGGTAAAAAATTTATAAAATTAATATTTTTACTGGCTTCTATACATTAAAAATTCGAGGCAATTAGTTACTTAAAGCTAAATGGCTCAGCATACCAAGCTCAATGTACAAATACTACAAATTTTGAAAGTTATAAAGAGATAAATAAACAATTTTGTGAAGCTGCAGGTTGATTCTTTTTTCAAATAAATAAAGAAATAATCGAACTAAAATTTTTTTTGAAGGTATCATCGAGTATGTAAGAGAAGAAATTTATCCATACTTTGATTCAGTTCTATTAGAAAAAAAGCCACTAGAGTTCACTTCCCAATCTATACTCAAAGCATTAAGCTTGTTAGTTTTTTCATTCTCTCTTCTTCTTTTTTTTTTTTTTAAGAAAAAAAAGAGATATTTAATTTTCGAATTAATAGACTATGTATGGCTCAAAGTGGAGAAGCTTCAGCTATAATTGCTGAAGAAAGAGAAATGAAAAATAGCCTTGTATCAAAACTATATATGTACGCTGCAGATACTTATCAACAAGCTGAACAATTTTTTCTTCAACCCTTGTACTTTTTGATTCCATTTTTTTATTTTTTTTAAAAAAAAAAAATTAAAAATTTCAAACGCAAAAATCTATCATAGAAAACAAGATGATTTCCCAAAATCTGAAGCTGCATTTCTAAATGATTATCTTATTCCATATTGTTCAACAAAATGTAAATTAACTCAATCTCAAGCAGCATATCAATCTGCACTTGAGGCATCTTCAAATGAGTATTTTTTATTTTTTTTTTTTTTCATCTCCCAAATTTTTTTTTTAAAAAAAAAAAACAATTAATTTCAAGATCACACGGTCTTGCAATTTCATATCTTACTTTGGCATTAAATAAAATCAGTGAAATCAAAGCAACTCTATCTACTTCTTCTTTAACAGTTGTTTTTTTTTTTTCCTTCTTTCTTTTCTTTTCCTTTTTTTATTTCTTTTAACTCAAAAAAAAAAAATTTTTTTTTTTTCATTTTATATAGTCTTCAAAAGTTGATGCAAGTTTTGGAATTTTGTTCCACCAACAAATTAATGAAATAGAAGATAAAGTTCGTCAAACAAATGATAAGTAATTATTTCTCTATTACTTTTTCTTTCTTCTTGACCTCAACATTAAACTTAGATTTAATCGAGAAAATGAGACAATGTATTTTGAATCAATTAATCCCGTTGAAAGTTTAAAGCTTCCAAATGGAACTCAATTACTTCAAATAACTCCATATGTACTACCACGAGGAAGGGATATAGATTTGACTCTAAAACCTCGAAAGGGAGATCTTTGTTTACTTTCATAAATAATAAAATAATAAAATAATAAAATAATCAACAAAATCTCAAATAATAGAAAAAATAAGCATCAAATTTTATTTATTCATTTTCTTTTTCATTTTCTTTTTTCTTTTTAAATTTTAACAAGAATCTCAAAACTTTACTTACCAAACATCAGGAACTTGCTGAGGAAAAGTTGTCAATATTTCATTGTCATCATATTCAAAAGGAATTTGTTCTTCTGATTCAAAATATTTTCTCTTCCATTTCAATTTCGTCATCTCATTTTGATTGAGTTGTTGTTGTACTTCCTCTTTCTCCTTTTCATCTTTTTCATCTTTTGTGTTGATCTTTCAAAAAATTTTTGTTTTGTTTTGTTTTTTCAATGATGAATCAAAAATTCCAATCAATGGTACATTAAAAAATCGAGGATCAAAAGTCATTCTTTTGAGGAATGGCGAGATTGATTGAAAATCAAGTTGATTTGTTTCATTGGAAGTATTTTGTTTTTTGAAAGTTGGGACTATCATAATATTTGTTTAAAGCTTGTTGTCGAGAGTTTTGAAAAAATAAATAAAGAAATAAAGAAATAAAGAAATAAACCTTCATTAGAATTCCATTCAAAACGATTCAAAAATTGATCTCTTTGAAGAGTTGGGACTTCAAAATCTTGAGTTCTGATGTGAAAAAAAAAGAAGAAAAAATTCTAAAAAATATAATGCAAAGAGATAAATAAATCACGATGTCCTTCGTTCATTTGACTTCTATTTAATGGAGGAGATTAGAACAAAAGAAAGAGAGAAAAAGAGAAATAACAATTACTTTAACTGGCGTTCTTTTGGGTATTCTTTCCTTTCGGTTTGATTTTACATTCAACATATTCTCCATTAAATTCTTTAAAACAATTAATTAAGAATGATTATTAAGAAAAGAAATTAAAAAGAAAAGAAAAAGAAAATGCAAACCTGCATTCGGTTATGTTCATAGTTCTATTATATTTTTTTAAGGATGATAAATGGAAACAAAATAGTAAAATAAAATTACTAATCCTCTCTGAGCTCTACTCCTGGGTTCAATATCAAACTTTGAAAATTCTGAATCTATGAAAAAAGAAGAAGAAAAATTATAATGCTTGAATTTTGATTTAAAAAAAAGAATTTACCTTTCTGATCTTCTTCAAAGTCACTCTCAAAGAATTCTTTTGAAGCAATTGTTTCAGAGATCCTTTTAAATCAGAATAAATAAAGAAATAATAGAAAGGAAAGAGAATGAAAAAGAAAAACAAACTTTGAAAATGGAATTGAAGTTTTGAGTTTTCTTTTTTCTGATTGTTTCATTATTATCAATGTCTAAAATTTTCTGCAGAAGAATTGTAATCTCTTAGATCTATTTTTTTTATGAAGAAAGAAATTTTAATTGATGCTCTATGTTTTAAAGATTTTAGTAAATTGTTCATTAAATCATAGTTTAAAATCAATCTCATGAATAATTATGCTTTTATAAATGAATATGCTTTTCAAAATGATGAAGATTTGAAATCAGGTTGCTATTCAATTTGTCTGTCCAAATTTTTAATATCAATTAACGACTCCCACAGCAATGCCTTCAACCAACGAACTTTTCAGGCAACAGTTTCAAGAAGCTATTGAAGATTATAAAGATTACGAATGGTTTTATGAAAAAACAAACTGAAATTGTCGAGAATCTTGAATCAGCATGTTCTTTCACAATCTTTTATTGATGAACTGGTTTGACTTCACTCACATGCAATAGCACTGTCCTTTAATCCCCCTAGTCATAATTCTCCATTAGTCCATCCTATCTATCGATTCCTTTCAGTTTGGAAAGTCCTATCCTTTTTTTTTTGAATGATTTTCAGATCATTTTGTATGAAAAAAATTAAGCCACTTTTTGTTCACCAATTCAATTTTTATTAACATCATTGAAAAGAGAAAAATTAGACCTATCTCAAGAGCTCAAGTTTTAGTCCTTTAATTCTTTTGATTTGTTCTAATAGTCCTGAAGGATTCAATTACTGTATTGAAAGGGAGCATGCAAGGATCTTCGAGATCAGGGAAATCACAATCAAAACAATAAGAAAAAATAGGAAAAAGAAAAAAAAAAAAC
>Ga0209960_1002355_pt1 | contig 19154 bp, 28 predicted proteins | sample ThiBiot_500_plan_2_FD_183947 | JGI IMG/M metagenome (GOLD analysis project Ga0209960, IMG submission 183947) | Wastewater bioreactor microbial communities from Cape Town, South Africa - Thiocy_expt_500_plan (SPAdes) | ecosystem: Engineered > Bioreactor > Thiocyanate-remediating >...
TTTTTTTTTTTTTTTTTTTTTTTTTTTTTTTTTTTTTTTTTTTTTTTTTTTTTTTTTTTTTTTTTTTTTTTTTTTTCTTTTTTTTTTTCTAAAGCTCCAAAACCGTGCTTTAGTTGCAGATTTTGGACCTCAAACAGGACTTACTGTTAATGTTATCAATATGTATTCAGGAACTGTTACTCTTTCTACTTTTGCTAACTTGGGTACTTACCCTGTAACACTCACTATTAATAATGCACAACCACAATTTGGTACCTTTTCTTATTTCCCTTATTATTTTTATTTTTAAATTTCAAAAGTAAATATTGAAGGAATAATTAACTTGTTTTTTTTTTTAAAAAAAAGTCAATGCTGTTACCTATACTGTCCTTCCTCCAGGAATGGCAGCTAATGGCCAAGTATTCAAAAAATATGTTAATGATCCCGAAAGCAATTTTACTGTTTCTGGAACAGATTTTACTTCGGTTTGCATTTATTTATTTATTTCTTTTTTTAAAAAATAATCAATTTTTGTGTTGGTTTCAATTTAAATTTATTTTTCAATAATTTCATTAGGTTCCAAATGCTGATCTTCTTTGCATTTTATCATATTCAAATGGTCAAGTTGTTCAAGAAAAAGGTTACCTCGTTGATTCTCAAACAATTAATTGTGTTGCTCCTCGTTCAACTATTTCTCAAAAGGTTTCTTTTTTTTTTCCCTTTTTTTCAAAAAAGAAAAAAGAAAAAAGAAAAAAGAAAAAAGAAAAAAGAAAAAAGAAAAAATGATTTCAAAAACAAAAAATCTTTATAGGTTGGAGTCCAAATTTCAGTTAATGATGGTCAAACAATGGTCCCAATTACTTCTCCAGGAACTTTAGAAATTCATTATTATGAAAGAGCACCCAATGTTACTGTCGCTTATTTCACATCTTCAGGAGCATTTATTCAAGTCCTTTTTGATGCTGATCTTAAATTTAGAGGAAATGATATCGTTGCAGGAGATTGTAATTTTTTTTTTCCTTTTTCCCTTTTCTTCCTGAGCATTCTTCCTCAGCATTCTTTCTTTTTTTTTTTTCCTTTAAAATAAAATAAAATAAATAATTATCTAGTAATTTCTTGTGATACCATTTTTGTCCCTGATTCAATTACTTTGATTTCTCCACAATCTACTTGTACATTTTTAAGCTTGAGAGAAATTCAAATTTCACTTTCTCCAAATGCAATCATTGTTCCTTATGATACCATTCAAATCCTTCCTGATACTCCAACTACAATTATTTCACTTGCTGGAGATCCATTATATCAAGATCCTTATAATAATACTTTAATTGTTGTACTTCCACCAGATCCTCTACCAATTCCAGTTGCTGTCATCACCTCTCCAACTTCTGTTGGTTTATGTAATCCTTTCACTGTTTCAGCAGAACTCTCCACTGGAAATGGAGGAAGAGCATTTGTCAAATATACTTGGACAATGACCCCTTCCAACTCCGTTGTTGACGCCCTTTTGAATAGTTTAACTCCAACAACCTCTTCTTTTGTTGTTCCTGAAAATCTCCCTCCTGGTACTTATCAAATCTCCCTCGTTGTTCAAAGCATTTTTGCAATTTCAGCCAAAACCACTATTACTGTTGTCAAACAAAATTTCAATGCTCCAGATGTCACCATTCCAGGACCTAATCCACTTTATGTTAGACTTCAAGATGAAACCACTTTACAAACTTTGATCAATGGTATTGCATGTCAACCAGCTCAAATTGTTCTTTTTACTTGGGTAATTATTTTCTTTTTTCTTTTCTTTTTACTTTTTTACTTTTTTACTTTTTTTCTCTTTTTTTTAAAATAATAAAAACTATTTCTAGTCAATGGCTCAAGGAGGACAATCAGTTACCTTCCCATTCTTAACTCAACAACAATCCGCTTCATCATTAACAATCCCTTCTTATACTTTAACTTATCTTGCAACTTATGAAGTTACTGTTTCAGTCAAAACTGCAACCAGTCAAAGTCAAAGTTATACCCTCACTGTCATTGTTCTTCCATCCAATCTTGATCTTATTTTCGTTGGAGGTCAACAACGCCCAGTTGCTCCTTATTCTGCTGTTACCCTTCGAGAAAATGTTATTAACTATAGTAGAACAGTTCGTCCTTTTGCTTACGCTTTAACTTGTTATAATCCTACCTTGGATCAAACTTGTTTAGTTCAACGTGGTACAGGAACTGGTTTCTTACTCTTCTCTCCTGGACAATCAAATACAAATTCAGATTCTAGCCCACTTCAACTCACTCAAGCAATCAGCGCTGGTTCATTAATTGATAGTGATGACTTAAGATACGTCTTTACAATGAAAGTAACTCCATTTGATGGAGCAGATAGTACCTCTGCAACTCAAGAACTCATTTTTGCAGATACACAACTTGTCGTCTTTGTCTTTGCTCTCAATTATGATGGACAATCTTTCTCAAATGATAAAGAGTTATCCTTAGTTGCAACAGTTACTGGAGGTGATGAACCATATACATATAAATGGTCAACAGTTAGTACCACAGTTACTCGAAATAATCAAGATGTTGGAACTGCTATGGTTGATCTTCAAGATCCTAATAATTTAAATTCTCCAAATGGACTCAATTCACTTACTCTTAAGAGTGATGTCCTTCTTTCTGGAGGAACTTATCTTTTCCGTTGTGATGTACTTTTTCCTTTTACTTTTTCTTTGATGGTTTTTTAAATAGTAATAATAATAATAATAATAATCATCATTATCTAGGTTATTGATTCTCAAAACAGAACTGGTTGGGGAACTCTTCAAATCAATGTTGGTCTTAACCCATCATCTGGAAGAATTGTTATTTCACCAGAAGCTGGTCAAGCTGCAATTACTGTCTTTACAATTTCTATGATTGGCTGGACTGATGAACCAGAGGTTAATTCTTTTTCTTTTTTCTTTTTTCTTATTTCAAAATAATAAAAAAATTTGAATTGAAAAATAATTTTTTCTTTCTTTCTCTTATTAGGATCTCCCATTACAATATTCTTTCAGAGTTTCATATTCTAGAACAGGAAGAGTTGAATTTCCTAGACAATCTGATAATAGTATTGTTACTACTTTACCTCAACAAGTTGATCAAGCTTCCGTTATTATTACTGGTTTTGTTTATGGTGCTAGAGGAGGAGTCAGTCAAGCCTCTCTTGAAATTACATTAGACTCTTGTATCCCAACCACTGGAGCAGATGTTGATGATTTACAACAAAAATTCCAAACAGCTTCAAATTCTCTCGCTCAAATTGGAGATTGGAGAGGAGCAAGATCAATGACTTTAGCTTATGCAAGTTGTATTATTGCTGGAGGTCAAGCTACTAAAAAGGTTTTTTCTTTTCTTTTCCAATTTATCAATTTTTTACCTTACATCTCTTTCTTTGATTATTTTAGAGAAGTTACGATCCTGCTACACAAGAAAAAGTCTTAACTTTCATGAACGAATTAGTTGAATATTTGGTTAACCAAGTTTTCCCAGGAATTCCACCAAGTAATGAAGATTCTTTAATTAATGTTTGTGCTGTTGATGCTATCACTCCCCTTCCAAATTATCTTTTACAATGTAAGAATTTTTTTTTTTTTTTTTTTTTTTTTTTTTTTAAAAAAAAAAATTTTTTATTTTTTTTTTTTTTTTTTTTTTTATTTTTTTTTTTTTTTTTTTTTTTTCTTGAAAATGATTTTTTACTCAAATTTATGAAATAATTACTTTAGGGAGCAAGTTATTTAAGTTTAACACCAAATTCAACTTTATCAAGTCCTGTCTATAATAATGCAACAACAGCTGTTTTATCTGCTGGATCACTTTATCTTAGTCAATATGCTTGTGGTCGAAACCCCTCCAACTTCCCATTGGTTCTTACTCCAACTCTCTCAATGCAATGGACTTTAAGCAGAAATTCTCTTTGTACCTTTTCTTTTTTCTGTTTCTTTTTTTTTTTTTCTAAAAAAATCTCTCTTAGCTGGAGCTACTGTTGTTGTTGATGATGGAGCACAAACTATTAATCAGACCAGCTTTACTTTTGCACAAGGATTCACAATTAATAATATTAATTGTTTCTGTACTTCTGCTGTTCAATTAGATAGAGGACTCTTATCTTTTATCCCTCTCCCGAAAGGTTCTTTTATTTTCTTTTTCTCTCCTTCAATTTTGTCTTTTATAATTCTCATTGTAAACAACTCTTTCATTATTAGGAGCCGCAGTTTTAGAAGACAATGCTGCTGATGCTCTTTCTCAAACAGGACAAGCAGTTAATCAAATGTGATTTTTTTTTTTCTCCTTGGGAACAATTATTGATTTTTTTTTTTTTTCAAATTTTAGGACATCTGGACAACCTATTTCATCTTTTAGTACTGTTAATAATCCAAGTAATGGAGGTTTTAGAGTTCTTGCAAATGGAGCAGCCATTGAATTGAGAGATTGTTCTTATGTCATGGGAGGCACTGCTCCAACTCAAACAAATTCATATACAACTTTAGCTGTTTCTACTCCTGGACAAACTGTTACACAAATGACTCTTGTTTGGCCAAATGCAACTGAATATGATACAAGTTTAGTCTGTAAGTTTTTTTATTTATTATTTATTTATTTATTTATTTGATTTGAATATGGATTTTATGACAAACTTTAAATAATAAATATTAATAATAATTTAGATGTGTGTGTCTTTTACAATGTTGCAACAAGTAGTTGGGATTCATCTGGAGTTACTTTAACCTCTATTAGTTCAACATTTGCCACTTGTTCATCAACTCATTTAACTGGATTTTCTCTTTTACAACAAGTACCAGCAGCACCTGTATCACCAATCGTCACCCCTCCTGCAGGATTACCAGCTGGAATTATTGCTTTAATTGCTGTTCTTGCTGCACTTGCTGCTTTAGCACTTTTAGCTGTTCTCTTTGCATATGCTAGAAGAAAGAAATCAGATGAAGAACGTCTTAAAATGTAATTTTTCTTTTTCTTTTTTTCTTTTGAAAATTTTCTTTTTTAATTAAAATCAAATTAATGAAAATTAATTAATCAGTCAAACTTTGGATAATCGTATTCTTGATTTCAATACTCTCAATGAAGAAGATCATGGTTTAACTGGAATCTTGCCACCAGCATTTATTCCTATCAAAGAAGATGTCAAAGAAGAAAAAGAGATTTTACCAATCGATCAAATGAAAAATCCGTTCGTTCGTCCTCCACCTTATGTTATGCCACCTTCTTATGCACAATTCTTGTACTTGAAGAATGGTGAAACAGATGAAACTGAATCTGAAGGAGAATCTGAAGAAGAAGAAACCGAAAGTGAAGAAACTGAAAGTGAAACTGAATCTGGAACTGAGGAATCTGAATCTGAATCTGGTTCTGGAACTGAAGAATCAGAGACCCAATCTGAAACTGAATCTGAAGAAGAAACTGAAGTGTCAGAAGAAGGTGAAATTAGTGGTGAATCAGATAGTGAAGAAACTGAGGAAACAGAAGAAAGTGGAAGCGAAGAAGGATCAGGATCTGAAGAAGAAGAAAGTGAAGAAGAAGAAGAAGAATCTGGTGAAGAGAAATCAGCCTCTGAAAATGAATCTGAAGAAAGTGAAGAAGAAAGAAAAGGAGGAGATAGTGAAGAAGATGAATCTGGTGAAGGATCAGGATCAGAAGAAGAAAGCGAAGAAAAATCAGAATCAGAAAAGAGTGGAAGTGGTCAAGAAGAAAGCGAAGAAGAAGAAGAGGAAGAAGAGGAAGAAAGTGAAGAAGAGGAATCAGATGAAGAAGAATCTAGTGCGAAGAGTAGTGATGAAGAAGGTAGCCAAGCGAGTTCGAAGAAATCCTCATAATATATTTGTTGTTTAGATTCATAATTTTTTTTACATATTAAATGATTTTGTTCAATAACGGTTTTTTCGTTTTTCTTCTTTTTTCTTCTTTATTTATTTGCTTTTTGATAATCAAGGTAAAAAACAAACAAAAGATTTCTTTCATTTTTTTTATTTTTTATTTTGTTTTTTGTTTTCCTTTTGTTTGTTCAACAAAGTTTATTGTAACTATTATATATCAGCATAACCTTCCGCAATTGCAAGGTTCCATAAAAATCTTGCCATATTTGATGGCATCTCTTGAGCTTTAATTGTTTCAACAGTCAATTGATTTTCTCCTTCTGGAATCATTGAAATCACTACATCCAATAATTGTTTGGTTTTAAAGGCAATTTCCTAATTAGAAATCAAAATAAATTAATTTAAAAAGGTTTATAAAAAAAAAAAAAAATACTTTAATAAATTGTTGTTCTGAAACATTTGCATCTTCTGAAGAGGCTACCATTAATTCTGCAATTTCTTTATGTGGTTTTCCAAGAAGGAAATCGTCTTTTCATAATTTAATAAATTAATTAGTGATGCATTGATAAGTTATTTCTTTATTTTTTAAAAAAAAATAAAAATCGAAAAATTACTTTTTGCTTGAGGAACAACAGATACAGATTTGTCATCAACTAAAATTGAAAAAAAAATGTTAAACATCAACCAAAAACAATCAATAGAAATAAAAATATTTGGTACCATTTACATAAAGATCATATAAATCTTCTCTTCCTTGAACATTTTGATCTGTAAATCCTGCAACATAAGTACCCAAAGAAGAAAGTTCTTCAATTTCTTTATCAGAGAGGGAAACATAAGGGCGAAGAATTGACCAATTTTTACGATGCCAAATAAAAAGTGGGAGAGACCTTACTACTTCCTGAAGTTGTTCAAGTCTCGAACTATAAACAATGACTCGTTTTTTGAGCAATATTGCTGTATAAATCAAAATTGATTCTCTTCCAAAAGTTGAAACAACATCTTTTTTATTTTATTATTTTATTTGGGTTAAAATAAAAACTAAATAAAATAATAAAATAAAATCAAAAATGATTAATAATCAATGTTCAAACCTTTAAGAGAACATTTAGCCAATGCTTTTCTATCATCAAAATCTGAAGCTGAATAGTTTCCTAAGGTTCCAAAATCATAACTATCTTTTGTATAAATTGAGAGATAAGCTGCAAGGACTTGTGGTGGTTCTCCTGTCAATAAGTATTTTTGGCATAATAACTCTGTAATTCTTTGAAATCTTTCTGGATTATAAGCCTTTATAATTTTTATTTAATTATTTATTTTTTCTAATTCAAAAGCTATGAAGAAAAGAAAAAAAAATGTATACTTTACTTTCAACAACAATAGAAAATGAGTTGACCTAATAGTTGTGATTGATTTTATTTTTTTGAAACAAAAATCAATTAAAGAAGAAAATCAAATATGAAAACTCACTCTTGGTAAACGTTGAGAACTAATATTTGTAAGAGTATAAACATAACACCAATTATCTTTATATTTTGAGAAATGAGATCCAGTTGAGCGATTCTCTTCAATTCTAGACTTTGCAATCAGTAAAGAATCAATTCCTGGTTCAATGTAAGGATATGACCATGACTATTTTTTTTTTTTTTAGTTTACTGTAATTTTTTTTTCTCATTTTTGAAGATTTTTCAAAAGATTTGAATCAATTATTATTATTTTTAAAGATTGCTTATTTGTTTATGATTGCAAAAAAAAATTACAGTAAAAAATAAAATGAAAATGAAAATGAAAAACTTACCATTAAAACATCAGAATTATTATCCTTTTCAATAATTGCAATCAGCTCCATTCTTCCTCAATATCTTCAAATCTCCTCAAGCAAAACAAACAAACAACAATTCAGAGATCTAATTGTTTTTTTTTAAAAAAAAAAGAATTAATTAGATTCAAAAGACAAGGACAATGATTTCTCGTTTTGAATAAGAAATCATTAGAAGAATATCAAAATCTCAATTAGAAATCTTATAATTATAATGAAATAAATCATTATGCGTTTGTGGAAGTGATGGTTGTCCGCTTCAGAATCGAGGTGTTTAAAAAATCCGCCATGTTTTTTTTAAAAAAATGGCGGAAAAAAAAAACTCAAAAATTTTTGGATCAAAAACATGGCCACGAAGGTTTTTTTTTTGTGATTTTCTCTATTTGTTTTACAAACATTATTGAACAATTGGAACAATAGTATAATATTACAAATCATGAAATGATTGTAAGGAAGAGTTGATGTGAATATGTGCTTTAAAATATTGTCGTTTTTGTTTCATTTCTGTATGTTTTTTTCTGAAAAATGAGGAAAGGAAAGTGAACAAAAAAAATGGTGCAATTCAATTGAACCGTTTGACTTTTAATTCATTATGCGTTACTTTCTTTCTTATTATTAAGATAATTTTGAATGATTTACTTAACAATGTAGAACTCATTTCTATGTTTCAATTATTATTGTTGGTTTTTTCTTCTTTTTCTTTTCAATCTCACGAATAATGTTAAAGATCCCTTTTTTTTTTTTTTTTTTTTTTTTTTTTCTTTTTTTTTTTTTTCTGAAGAAAGCTTTCAATTTGATTGAAGTTGAAGATCTCTAACATTTTATTGATTGAATTTTGATTTTTCTTGACAAGGTGATCCATCAATCTGAAAACTAATTATCATAAAAAATAATAGAATCTCGAGTGGTCAGAACACAAAGCTCCAGATGGAAGAATCTATTATTATAATAAAGTTTCAAAGGAATCCGTTTGGGAAAAGCCAGACGAATTGAAAACTGAAAATGAGGTTGGAGAATATATTCAATTTTATTTTTATGAAATAAATTATATCTTTAAATCTCTTTAGAAAATGAAAAGTACTTGTGCATGGAAAGAATTTGTTTCTGATTCAGGAAAAAAGTATTATTATAATAGTTTATCAAAACAATCTGTTTGGGAGATGCCTCAAGAGTATCGAGAATGGATTGAAAAAAATCCTATTAGGTAGGAGTTATCTTCAAAATACACATTTTTTTTTGTTTTGGGAAATCAATTAATAAAATTTTAGTGAATCAGAGGCAAAACTTGAAGAAAAAGCTGGTAGTGCATCTCCACAAACAACTCCAACCACTTCAGAGAAAAAGGAAATAACAGATGATCCCGAGCAAGCATTTAAAAAACTTCTCAGAGATACTGTATATTTCTTATTTATTCATTTTAATTCGAGAAAACAAAAAATGAAATTAAAAACCAAAAGGGAGTAACACCTCAATGGACTTGGGATCAAACAATGAGAACAATTATAAGTGATCCTATTTATAGAATTTTAAAAACTGTTGCAGAAAGAAAACAAGTATTTCGAGATTATATAGAAGAAAGAAGAAAAGAAGAGAGGGTAATTTTTTATTTTTATTTTTTATTTTTTATTTTTTTGATTTTTTAAAAAATATCAAAAATAAAATTAAAAATAGGATGAAAGGAAATCAAAACAAAAATTAGCTAGAGAAAATTTTAGACTTTTACTTGAATCAACTCCTGAAATTACTTCAACAACTAGATACAAGTGATTTTTTTTCAAGAAAAAAAAATCAAAAGGATTTATTTAAACAAATTTTTGTTTTTAGGAGAGTGACAGAATTATTTGGAGGGAATCCAATTTATCAAGCAGTAGATCAAGATAGAGAACAAATATTTGAAGATTATATCTTTGAATTAAGAAAGAAAGAGAAGGTATGAACAGCTTTCCATTCAATCAATAATTAATAATTTAATAAATAGGATAGAGAGAGACAAAAAAGAAAAGAAAATATGGAGAAGTTTGAAAATATTTTAAAATTAGTAAATTTTTCATGATTTCGATTACTAATTTGTTCAATTTTCAATATTCACTCAATTTGATTCATTAGATTCCATCTATTAAATACGATACACCTTGGTCTAAAGGACAAGAACTATTTAATTCAACTCCTGAATTTCAAGTACTTTTTTTTTGAAATAGAAAGCTCAATGAATAAAAAATAAATTTTAAAAAAAAATATATATTTTTTTTAGACTGATGAAGACATTCAGAGTTTAGATCCAATTGATTTATTAACAGGTTATGAAGAACATATCTTACGTTTAGAAAGAGAAAGAGGAGACCAAATGACTAGAGAAAGAGAACTTAGAAAAAGGAATGAAAGAAAAAATAGAGATGCTTTTAAGGTTTTTTCTTCTTTTCTTGATTTTTTTTTTTTTAAAAAAAAAGTGAATATTCAAAATTGATATTTATTTTATTAAAGGGTTTATTGATACAACTCCGTAATGAAGGGATAATTCATGCAAAAACAAAATGGACTGATATCTATCCATCAATTAAAAATGACCAAAGGTTGGTTTCAATGCTTTCTCAACCAGGTTTTCTTTTCTTTCTTTTCTTTTCTTTCTTTTTTTCTAATTATAATTTCATTTTAATAGGTTCAACTCCTTTGGACTTATTTCGTGACTTGAGTGAAGATTTAGATGAACTATTACATCGAGAGAAAAAGACTGTAAAAGAAATTTGCAAGGTTTTCTTTTCTTTTTTTTTTTTTTTCAACAAAATTAAATCTTGACTTTATTTAGGAAATTGGGTTTGAAATGACACCAGAAACTACTTCTGAAGCTTTCAATTCTCAAATATCTTCCCATCCAAAATTCTCAACTCTATCAAATGGAAATTTAAAATTGATCTATGAACAAGTTTTTATTTTATTTACTTTTTATTTTCTTTTGTTATTATATTTACAAAAAAAAATAGATGCTTTCAAAAGCCATTTCAAAAGAAAAAGACTCAAAGAAATCAGAAGAAAGAAAACAAAGAAAGAAAGTACATGCTTTTCGAGTTCTTTTAAGGGAAACAGAATTAATGAAAGAAGGCATTACTTGGGATGAGGTTTTTTTGATTATTATGATTATTTGACCACTTTTTGATACTATCATCCAATAACAAAATAATAATAATAACAAATTAATTTCAGATTAGAAAAAATATTGAAAATAAATCTGGTTTTGATGGAATTGAACAAGAAGATGAAAGGATTCAAATTTTTACAACTCTTTATGATGAACTAAAAGCTAACAACTTTCAAGTAAACCCTCTTTTTATGATTTGTTTCTTGTTGAAATAAATCAAACTAATGTTCATTAATTAATTAATTAATTAATAGTATGAAGAAACTGATGAAGAAGAGGGAGAATTTAAAGATAAAAAGAGATCAAAGAAAGAAAAGAAGAAGCATAAGTCAAGGAAACGTGATTATTCTTCAGCATCTGATTCTGAACCAGAACATAAGTCAAAAAGGATTCGAGATGATGGAGAAAGACGTGATAGAAAAAAAGATTTTGATACAAAAGATAGAGAAAAAAGTCGAAGTAGGAGTCGAAGCAAAAGTCAAACTCCAAAAGCTGGCTAAAATAAAATAAAAAATCCAACAAAAGTTTCTATTTCAATTTCTATTCTTTTTTTTGAAGAAGTTGATGTCAATGACTAATAAATGAATAAATTAAATCCTTTATTTTGACATAATTAACAAAAAATGATTTTTCAGAGGTTAATAACTTTCTCTCGAATTCTTTACATTTAAATAAGACCTCCATTTATTTTAACACTTTTATTCATCTTTCCAAATATTATAATCTGTGTTTGGATGTTTTACATCAAAATGTGAATCTGAACATCCGATTAAATTAACCTTTTGAAAAAATTTTTTAAAAATATATAAGAAAGAAAAAGAAAAGAAAACTTACAGGCTTATTTTCATCCATATTTTTTACAATGTGAGCAATTCCTCGAGGAAGAAGGACAGCAAATGCTTGATCTTCAGGAATTATTCTTTCTACATATCCTTTTGGTTCACTTGGATCTTCAACCTTTAATATTTTTCATAAATAATGAAAATAAAAATAAAATGCAATAAATCTCAATAAATATTTTTTTCTATAATACCTTCCAATAAGTCTTTGCACCCCATGTCACTAACAACTCTGACTTTGAATAATGACGATGATTTCCTCGAGTTTTTCCAGGGTTAATTGTACCGAGATGCATATCAAGACAATTGATACCTATTGAACAACAAAGAAACAATTAACATTTTTTAGAAGCTTTAAAGAAAGAAAAATAAAGAAGATCCAATTCAAATCCGAATGAGATGTATCAAAGAAATCAATTAATTTGAATTGAATTGAATGTAATGAAAAGAATTGAAAGGAAAGGAAAGGAAAGGAATGGTAATAATACCTCCATCAAATACAGTGAATGGAGAAGTCATCCAACCTCTATCATCCTCTTCCGAGTTCTTTACTTCAGGAGCTTTAAGAAGTTGATATCTTGGAGTTCTAAACTTTGAATTGGAGTGCTTATTTGAATCTCTATGAACATAAGCAACAAAGAATAAGGCAAGGAACGCCCCAGTCAACAGCATCATCCACCATCTAGTCATCGCCATTCTTCTTTAGTTTTGTTTTGTTTATTTATTGAATTTTGTTTGTTATAGTTATTATTGATTTTTATTGTTGATTTTTTACTAAAGGATCGTAGCAGTAAGAATGTATGAGAGCTTATTTTAACGTTCTGTTCTATTCTGTTTGAATTATTTGCTTGAATGAAGTTAATTCACTAATGTTTTTTTCAAAAACTTTCTCAAAATCTTTGAGATCAAAAGGAAAAGTAAAAGGAAAGGTTTTTTGAAATCTTTGAATCTTGGACTCATGAACATTTACAACAGCTTTTCTTTTAAAGCTTCTACTAAATTTTAGTCTTTCGTTATGATATTGTCAATTGCATCAATCAATTCGATATGAAGTCCTGTTGTGAGGATTTCAATTATAAGATGATCCACTTTAGTTTTTTATTATCGACTTGATGTTGGAGTTGTGAACACGATTCTCCGTTGATCATTCTCTTAAGATGATAGTCTTGTACCATCTCCCTTCTACTTATTGTAAGGTTTATTTGTCTGAGGAACCTTTGGACCTCTTCGACGCTCAATTGTTTTACTTCGATGGACATTTTGAATAACTTTTTTAGTTTTACTGACTCGATAATCGAAGTAAGATCTCTTTTTTTTAAAAAAACAAAAAATATCTTATGAAACTTTGTTATAATTTCTATTCCTTTAGTTTTAGTCATTCAATGTTCTTTGTAACTGAATATTTACATTCACTGATCTAAAGGAGTGTTGTTTGATGGAACAAGAACAAGCATAACTATTATTTGAACAATTATCTTAACTTGGTTGAAGAAAATCACAAGAGATGCATATTTTGGAGTTAAATCGAGAGCTGAAGAGATTAGAGATCTAATGCATTTGGGATTTTGTCTAAGCTTCAATTGACAAAAAGAGTCTGCAACTTCTTTTTTTAGTGCATAAATCCAGTTTTTTCCATCAAGAAAAGATTTTTGCTTGAAAATTAATCAATAGCAACCTTAATTTCATCGAGTTGAGAGCCTAACAAGTTCTAACATTTTAAATCCATCTTGGTTTTTCATCAGATATGTTGTTTTAGTTTTATCAACTTCAGGTTTCAACGTGCTGGTCTCCTCATCTTTTTAGTTGTAAAGAAAGCACACATGTTTAACATCAAAGGCCTCTTCGACACTCTTGGCCGTTGCGAGGATCATTGGCATCCGAGTCTGTTTCGAAAGACCTAATATTTTCATCCTTTTTGCCAGGTGATAACCTTGCTTTTGTGAAGATTTATTTAAGACCATGCAATATAGCTGTTGGACAGAGTCAGGCACATGGGTTTAATGCTCATCGAGGGGTCCTTATATGGGCATTAGAATTAGAAAGAGGATCAAAGAATCATATCTGAAAAAAATAAAAGAATTTGAAGGAACACCAAAATTCAAACGCAATTGCTTTGCCATTTGTTTTGTAAAGTTTGTTGTTTGATCAAGATTTAGAAATAATAAAAAAAAGAAAAAAAATTGCATTTAATCATTGTTTGATCTAATTATTGTAATATTTTTAAGCTTTTGAAATTTTTTTCTTTAATTCCTCTCCAAGTTTATCCATAAAATCTTGAGTGTTCAAATAATGTTCTCTTTTCAAACTGATTTAGTTTTTTTTAAAAAAAAGAAAAATTATTATTTAGATTTTAGAAAAGCAAAGAAAGTAAATCAATCAATCAAAGTCTAAAAAAAAAAAAAAAAGAAAATACTTTTTTGCACCATGAACACAAAGGGCAAGATCTTTTGTCATGAATCCGTTGTTCAATGTTGAAACACAAACATCTTCTAATGCAGATGAGAATTTTGCTAAATCGGTATTGTTATCAAGTTTTGCACGGTGAGCAAGACCACGAGTCCATGCAAAGATACTAGCAATAGGATTTGTGCTTGTCTCTCCTCCCTACACAATTTTTGTTTAAATTGAAGAAAAAAAAAAAAAAAAAAAAAACCTTTTGATGAACTCTATAATGACGAGTAACAGTTCCATGTGCAGCTTCAGATTCAACTGTCTTTCCATCAGGGGTAATAAGAACGGAGGTCATTAATCCAAGGGAACCATATCCTTGAGCAACAATATCAGATTGGACATCTCCATCATAATTTTTGCAAGCCCAAACAAATCCTCCAGAAGATTTAATAGCTTGAGCAACCATGTCGTCAATTAATCGATGTTCATAATAAATACCAAGTTTTTCAAAATCAGCTTTATAAGTACTTTAAAAAAAAATAAATTAGGAAATCAATTTCAAAAAAAAAGAAAGAAAAAAAGAAAGAAAAAAAATAAAGAAATAAATAAAATGTACCTATCAAAGAGTTTTTGGAAAATATCTTTGAATCGACCATCATATTGTTTGAGGATAGTGTTCTTTGTGCTCAAAAATAGAGGATATTGTTTTGTAATTGCCATTTGGAAACAACTATGAGCAAAACCAGTAATAGACTTGATAATTTTTTTTAAAAAAAGTGATTAAAATTAATAAATTTCAAAATAAATTAATTAAATGAAATACAAACTTCATCAGTATTATACATTCCCATTGCAACTCCTGGAGCTTTGAAATTATAGACAAGATATTCTTTTGGTGAAGCATTTTTATCAGCTGGAGTAAAAGTTAATGAAACTTTTCCAGGTTGGTCAATAACAACATTTGCTGCTTTATACTTTGAAATAAAGAAAGAAAGAAATAAGGCATTGTTTTTTTTAAAAAAAATAATAATAGTTTAATATAAATATAAAATATACTTGATCAGCATGAGCATGTCTTCCAATAACGATTGGTTTAGTCCATCCAGGGACCAATCTTGGAATCTTTTCTGCAATAATTGGTTCTCTAAATACAGTTCCTCCAAGAATATTTCTAATTGTTCCATTTGGACTTGGCCACATTTTCTTAAGTTTGAATTCTTTTTATTTATTTTTTTTTTAGATGTTAGTTGTTGTTGTCAAATTAAAACAAAGATTTTTTAAAACCTTGAACTCTTTGCTCATCTGGTGTAATTGTTGCACATTTAATACCAACATTATGTTCAAGAATTGCATTTGCTGCATCAATAGTGACTTGATCATCAGTTGCATCACGGTTAGGGAGACCCAAATCATATTCTTTAATATTAAGATCCAAGTAGGGTAAGATTAACTTTTTTTTTTTTTGAATTTTTTTTTTTGAATTTTTTTTTTGGTTCAAATTACATTTTAAATTTATTTCAAGATTTAGAAAGAAAGTTTACTTTTTCCTTGATAGATCCCCAAATAATTCTTGTCATCTCATCTCCATTAAGGTCAACAACAGGTTTTTCAACCTTGATTCTTTTGAGAGTGGAATCTATTGAATAAAATAGAAAAATACAATCAAGTCTTTCATTTTCTTTAAAATTCAATAAAGAACAAAGAAAAAAGCATTTACATTGACAACGTAAGTTACGAATCATGTTTCTTGTTTTCTTCAACTAACTAACTAATAATTCAAACAAAAATTAGTCTTGCATTAATTAATTATGAGATCTAACTTCAAATTCCAATTCACAGATTCATAAAAATGAAATTGAATCAACTATAACATTTGTAAAGATATTCTGAATGAGTTCGTTGGGTTATTATTTTGGCATTCATTCAATAAGTTCAAAATATGAAAGAATTTAATAAGCTTTTTAATCAAAAATGCAGGAAGATCATTTTCTCAAAAAAAAAAAAATTATAGAAATTGAAACAGAAAAAGAATTGATTGAGAGTTAAGTGAGTTGTAATTGAGTAAAATGAAGGAGATGAGTTAGAAGATGAAGTGACTTCGTGTTATTGGGATTGATAAGCATAACGAATTTTTTATTTTATTTATTTATGAGAAAAGTTGGAGTTGGAGAAATGCCACAAACAATCAAAAATGCAAAAACAAAAGTGTTCACTTCCTTCATTCATTCATTCTCCAATTTGATCAAATTCAGATTGTTATCGAAACATTCTGACAACATCTTCCTTTTGAACATTTTCATTTGTTTCAAAGATTTTTATTCAAAAAATTGAAATAAGTTTTTTTGAAACAGATTGAACAGACAATCACTTTACAAGGAATGAATTTGATCAAAATGAATTTGGGTACAATCTCTATTTCTATTTGATTTTGACTTGATTTTGATTTTTTTTACAATTTGGATTGACTATAAAAAGGATAATCTGTATAGCCTTCAGGTCCACGAACATAAAATGTTTTTCTATTATATGGATTTAAAGGATAACTATGTTGAAGTCTAAATGGAAGATCAGGATTTGAAATAAAGTGACGTCCAAATGCAACAAGATCAGCATCTCCTTTTTCAACTATTTCCATTGCTGTTTCTCTCGTGTATCCTCCTGCAATTATTATCAATCCTTTATAATCTTTTCTAAAAATTGTTGCAACTGAAGTTGTAAATTTATGGTCTTTTATTTCCATTCCTCCTAATATCCTTGGTTCAATTAAATGTATATAAGCAAGATTCCAAGAATTTAATTTTTTGAGAATATATGAATAAATTGATTGTGCATCTGATTCTTGAGTATCCATGAATCTATTCATTGAGTTTTTGAGATTAATGGAGTTAATATTTTGAAAGTAAAAATTACGTTGTCCATGGTGAAAATCGAATTCCAACACAATTTGATGGAAAAACTTTTGTAACTTCTTCTAAAATCATAAATAATAATTTGGATTTGTTTTCAATAGTTTGTCCATATTCATCAGTTCTTTGATTCATATCTGATAAAAATTGATTGATAAGATAACCATTTGCACCATGAATTTCAATCTATTTTATTTAATTATAATTTATCATTGATTGAAAGGAAAAAAGAATTAGCAAAAAAAAATTAATTCTTACACCATCAAATCCAGCTTGTTTTGCAAGTTCTGCTGATTTTTTATACATTTCAGCAATTCTTGGCATTTCTTCAGTAAGAAGAGCTCTTGGTATTTCATAAGAAACAAACTCATTTGTACTTGAGACTCCAGTTCCTTCAATTGCAATTGGAGATGCAGAAACAGCTCTTCTTTCATTAACTGGAAGATCAGGGAAATCAAATTCAGTTTGAAAACTTGAATGACTAACTCTTCCAACATGCCATAATTGAAGAAATATGATTCCTCCTTTTTTATGAACAGCATCAATAGTTTTTTTCCAACCTTTAGCTTGTTCAGTTGTCCAAATTCCTGGAGTATGAACATAACCTCTTGCACCTGGACTGATCGGTGATGCTTCTGCAATAATGAGTCCTCCTTCACTTGCTCTTTGATTATAATACATCGAATTCAAAGTTGTTGGTACATCTCCTTCTCCAGCTCTCATTCTAGTTAATGGTGCCATCACAACTCGATGATGTAATGAATAAGGTCCAAGTTTTACAGGTGAGAATAACTTTGACATGATTGATTTCCCTCTATTCTTTATTCTTTATTCTTTATTATTGTTGAAAGAAAAAAATGAAATCTCGAGCGAGTTGAGATCTTCTTTTTCCATTATAATTTTAATTGATTGGTTCCCAAGAAAAAGAAAAAGAAAAAACAGGAAAAAGAAAAAGGAAAGAAATAGAAGAAGAAATGAAAAAAAAATGAAACTTACTTTGAATTCTGAAGGTTGATAGCAAAGGAATTGAAGGAACTGATACTTGTTGAGGATGAAGAAAAAGTAAAGGAGATCTCTGCCAGAAAGAAATCAAAACCTTGTGGAAAAAAAAAATCAAAAAAAAAAAAAAATCAGTCATGGAAAAAGAATCAGGGATCTCTTCTCGTCCAACCAAGTTTATAATTTGTGATTCAGTTGAATAGTAAGAAATCATTTTTTTTTTTCCATTCACTAAATTCACTTGTTCTAATTAAATTTTATAAATAGATTCTTCATGATTTTGAAACAAAGCAAAATGACTTCAAAACCTGCAAAGTTGAAATCGTCCAAATCACAAAGTCAATTGACAAAGCAGCTTTGAAAACACAATTATTGTTTTTTCATGAATTCAAATGAGCTGGACTCAAGGAAATAAATTCACTTCAAGTCAATATAAATGTCTTCAAGAAATGGATAAGGTCACTTATTGGGATCTCAGACGTTTTGATGCAGAGGAAAAAATAAATGGAGAAGGTCCTCCTTATGTACCTCAAAAACTACTTTTTTTGCAGGAGGACACATTCTATTTGAAAATAAAATGTACTTTGGATGTTCTTCAAGAGGATGGCAATTTATTGGAGGTGGTGGAGGTAAAGATGGTGAAGAACCTTTTGATACTGCTCTTCGAGAGGCCGCTGAAGAATATTTTGGAGAGAAAAAGTTATCAGAACGAGATTGGAAACTTGAGGTAAATTTTTTTTTAACCCTTGAATTTTTTTTTTAAACAGAGATATAAACCTTATTTAATTTGATTTCAATTTAAAAGTTTCAATTCATTGTGCCGTTAGGTGCAAGAAAATATTATGGATTTGTGATTAGCCCTAATACAGAAGAAGCCAAAAATAAATGTCAAAACTTACTTCAAAAGATGCGAGATCTTCGCGAACCTTATTGGAGTGAATATGGATACCTTGAAAATTTTACTTTTCGTGAAATCAATATGGTTGAAGCGAATGTATTCGAAAAGTATGGAAAAGTCTTGAATCCAAATAACCAAAAGTCTTTCCGAAAAATTTATGAATGGTTTCAAACAAAATAAAATCTTTCACCCGAACTAATTTTCATTTTTTTTTTTTTTTTTTTTGTTCTTCCTTCTTTTGATTTGAATAAAAAGAAAATAATGTTCTCAAAAATTTTCAATTTTAATCATTTTGATTATTGTTTTGGTAAATATGACTTCCTTCGAACTGT